>JAAUXU010120895.1_pt1 | contig 20788 bp, 27 predicted proteins | sample 7278151 | NCBI WGS metagenome assembly JAAUXU01 (sample SAMN14350113, study PRJNA611818) | marine sediment metagenome | isolation source: surface marine sediment (1.8m) | place: French Polynesia: Moorea | collected 2018-08 | reverse complement strand
TGAGCAGCTGAATCTGCCTGCATGTGTGACTGCAGCCTTAAGTTATCTGTGAAAGAGAGGACCACCACGACAGCTGACTTTTCGCCTCAAAATCCTCAGAGCGAGCCAGGGTAACGCTCACCTTCTCCCTCCTTTATTTTCTTTGCCTACGTTCGATCGGCGTAAGCCGCGCGTTCTCCTTCTCTCTTTTCTCTGCTTGGCCATCGCTAACGCCATCTGTGCCGTGCGCTTCTGCTGCTGCCAGGTGGGCAGCAGGAGGAGGCTGGCTAGCGCCCCGACCCCGTACAGGCCGGGCGCGGCGCTGTAGCCGGTCATTCAAACGAAACAAAATTTGCTGTCCATCTTTGAGTTTCAGACTGAACGTGGGGGACGTTGATGACGGCTGACGACGACCAGTTGGCCAGTGTTGTGAAGTCTTGCAATGTCGTCGTCGTCTCCCCCACATCTTGACGGTCACAGTCTGCTGGACGAGGTGCTGGATCGCCGCCACGTGCTTCACCGCGCAGCCTCCGCACACAAGTGGGCGCTAGGAAATCTTTTAGGCGCTGGCGCCATCGGGACTGAGATTCACACGCGTCTGCTGTGTCGCCAACTCTTGGGGGTGGTCCAGCCTCCCCAGGTGGTAACGGTCGCCCTGTACGCGTTGGCAATCCTGTTTTTGACCAACGTCGCCGTGGACCTGATCAGGTATTTCTTGCCGCTGGCCGACAGGGAGAAGGTCCTTCTGAACCACCAGCAGATGAGGTTACTCCGAGTAAGCGAGAAAGACCCAGGCTTTGGGCTGTCGCCGGAAAAGACCGCGCCGGCGCATCCTAACCCCTTCTCGCCGCCGTTGGAAGGAAGTTTTATCGAGCACTCAAGTCACCCCATCTCGCCTCAGTCGCCATCTTTCAACTTCTCTTCGACGCTAGCGTCGCCGGCATCAGGAGGACCGCCGGACACGTCTTCCAACAACGCATCCATGACTTCTTCCTCGTGGATTTTTCATTCTTCGTCTCCTCCAGGTGTCAGACGTCGAAGCACATTTAATGCCATCAACTGCGAGGATTCTCTGAGAGAGTACCTGGAAGAATACGAGGCTTGGGAACGCCAGACTTGCGCCGCTGCCAACGTCGCTGCCTCAGCAGAGACGAGTGCTGCCGATACTACCCTGCCTTCGTTTTGGAAACCCACCGCTTCAACCCAGAGTCCTCGTTCTGCCATCCAGGACTACTCCCCTATCTTGGCAAGACTCTCATATCAAGTGTCCACGCCCATGCCAAACAGCAATATCGACAACAATAGCAAGGACGGCAAGTCTGTGGTGGCACCTGGCACTAAAACTGATGCCACTGGCTTGGGCCAGAAGTCTGAAACACTCTGCAGGCGCCTTGGCATCGATCCCCTGGAACTGGTTGGCTGGAAGGAAAATCTCCGCCTTTGGATCAGCCAGACTATCCTTGTCCGCCTCGTGGAGGAGATCGACGAAACCAACAAGCAGCTAAGCAGCCTGGGAGTGACTGACGCGCTGGTCGGTGAGGCCGGAATCGAGCAGCTTCGTCGTGCATCACGATCGCCGCATTCGCCGTCATCTCTGGCCAAATTGCTGCCTTTCCTCGAAGTGTCGGTGCGCCAAGACTATGTGGTTGCGAGATTACGTGCGCTAGCGGCAGGCGGTGCCATCAGCGAGTACCACTGGGATGGTGGTGGTCGTCACAAGGGTGCTGAATGGAGCGCTGATGCTCTTCCCAACGATTCAGAGCTACTCATGCATTGTGTTGCCAGTTATTTGGATGCAAGACTGCCTCCAGCCAAAGGTGTCATCGACGGGAGAGTATTCACCACACTCTACTTCTCCAGGGAGCTGGGCGCAGGTGGAAGCAGTAGCACTGTTAAAATGGGTGTCCCAGGTACTTCGCAGCAGTCGTCAACGACTTCATCGAATCAGCAACAGAAAAAGAGCTTCTCCTGCGTCATTGTGCAAACAAGCAACCGACCACCTCACTTTGCTCTCCGCATCAAGGATCGCTTGGTGGAGGTTGATGCAGGCCGGAACAACTTGCTACACACTCTGCTCCTCTTTCTGCATTACATCAAGACAGAGGAAGGGGGCATCTTGGGGAGAGTTAGTTTGGGTCGCTCTGGTCTTAATATACTGTGGGTCATTGAGTAAACAGACACGAGAGGAAACAGCTTCGAGGACAGAACTAAAAAAGTGTTGTGTTTTTTTTTCATTCGGACTTTTTGAGCTGTTAGGACTTACTTAGAGCCTCTTACTCCTCAATGACAAAAGAAAAGGTGAATTTGATGCCACCATATTATCAAATGGGATTCTCGGTAATCAAGACTCCTTTTGCTTCATACGAAAAGGGAATATAGAATCTTTCGCACTGCTTGGTCTACAGCCATTCCTTGCTTAGCGAACGCCCAGGTAATGAATTTTCACTTAACGAACAAATCCCTATCTAGTGGAAATCTAGTGGGTTTGAAACTGCCTGGTCAAGGTTGGTTTCTGACTGTCTGGCTCATTTCCCTAACAAATCTGGCAAGATTGCAGTCGCAGTTTGACTTTGCTCCAATGTCCCTATATACCTGGTTAATAACTTTGTTTCTAAACGAGATTTTTGAAGTCTCATTTAGGACTGCTACTATATAGCATTTTCATTGGAGAATAAATTTTCACCTGAAGGACATTATTCTGAGAACACATTGTGTCCAAGTGAGGAATGTCTGTACAGAGCTGGGCAGCCTCCGTCTCCACACGAGGCGTGATTAGAAGGACGTCCAACATTGGACGAGATCTAGATTGAAGAGCAAATCCTCTTCGGGCAGGTCGTCCAACGTGCGAACTTGGATGTCTCCGTACTCGGTGCGAGGCAACACTGTCTCCTCTGGAAAGGTCCCACTATCTGAAAGGTCGTCCAAAGGTGTACACGTTCTTACAGTGTCCACGTGTCTTAAAAAAATGGCCAACAGCATAGGTCGTCGAGCTTACACGGACGGACTGGGACTGTATCACGACCTACTCGTGGCTAGGCATGTCACTTCGTACTTCAAACCATTCCGACCTGACGTAACAACGGAAGGGGGAGGGGATATTAACCTGGAACATGAGGAACGAGAAGAGGATGGAAGAAGGAAGGCTAAGAACACTGAGATCTAAACATATAATTTTGGTTGTAGCACCAAATACAACATTTGGAGAATTTTCTCTCGGCAACAAGCAAAACTTTGTGAGGAAAGTGGTAACTTTAAACTTGACGGTTTTTCCACCTAATGACCGATGTTTTTTGAGATTTCCATAGGTCCACCAAACTCACGTCCTTGCACCTGCCGGACCTCGATTTCCCCGGACGAATCCGCGTTTAGCAGCAAGTAGAAGGTCTTGGCTGCCGTTCGGCGCGAGGTCGTGGCCGGTGGCAAAATTTCGGCAAAGTCAATCTTGATGCGCCCGTACTCGGTGGCTGTCTCGATCCTGTCTACCAGCCAATCTTCGTTTAAGAACGAAAGGGAGCTGCTCGACGGGGTACCCAGTCGGGGGGACCCAACCTTGGGGCCCTCATCGATGCGAAAAAGGGAACGGCCTAGACCCTCCTCCAGGACGGGGCTCAGCCCCGCTGCAGTCTTCCTCGCCCTGCTGATCTGGCTGATGCTGGACTGCCGGGGCGAGGCACCGTTTGAGGATCCTGTGTGTCTAGCCACGCTCAGGTCTTCATGTTCCAACATGCCAAGGTATGATATCTCCATTCTTGACGGCGTCACCTGGCCAACGTCTGACGTTTCCATTGCCGATGGCTCCATCTGAGCAGCGTCTGGCGCCTCCACTGGCGCCTCCATTGGGACAGCTGCTGGTGCCTCCACTGGCGGCTCCGTCGGGACAGCGGGTGGTGACTTTATTGGCGACCCCTCTAGTTCCTCAATTAGATCCATTGAGGCCTTCAGCTTGGACTGAAACGCCTCACGGATCGTTGAGTTGTACAGAGGCCTGGTCGCTTGCTGATCCATCATGGCCAGCTCCAAGGCCCTCTTCGCGCGTTCCCTGGTTTCGGCGAGGCCGACGAGTGGCCGTTGGAGACCTTCCTCGTACTCACTGAAGTTGTCCTTCACCTCTTGCGCAGACAGCACCAGAGGGGTTGTGTCCACTCGCCTGCGCTTCCCCCTTCTCCCGCCAGCCCTTCTGCGTACAGGCACTGGTTCAGGAGCAGGAGGGAGAGTAATGTCACCTTGGTTTGTGACGTCGCTCTCGAGAGCTGGAAATGGGAGTGGCGCAAGGTCGGAGGCAACTGAAAATTAAAGACATTCGTACTAGTTTCATTCCTATGTCGCAGCCTGTCCTCACCTTGCGGTTGCTCCTCTTGAGGCAGAGGAGTGTGGTGAGGCGGTCCTATGTCCGCACCCCCATTCCTCTGAGGAGCCCCAGGGGCCTCTGCAGGCTCGTCAGTTATCATAGGGCCAGAGGATACCTCAACTGGAACTTCAGCAAGAGCACCAGTTAAGTCATCGACTAATGCTTCTTCCCCCGGTACTTCAGTGACGGGCTGGTCCATGTCGAAGTGCAAAGGGTCAACTTCTTCACCACGCAGGTCTCCGAAATCATCGTCTTCCTCCATATGCAGGATTGGCTCGACCTCTCTCATGGTGATGGCCTCATTTGGGACGCTAAACTGCCCCAACCTGAGCTCCCCGAAGTCTCCCTCCAAGTCCATGGGAGGCTCCTCCAAAAGATACAAGCATTCCTGTGGCTCTTGCACATTGATGGAGCACTGCTTGCCCATCTTGCGGCGTCTCTGATGGTCGCGTCGGATTTGGCGAGCGTCTGACAGCAACTGGGTGACCTCGAATGGAAAGAAATAGTCGAGAGTATAACTTTGTCTTTATGGCGTGCACAGAGAAGATTGACAAGTCCCATCCCCTGTCCGCAATGGGGCTCAGTATGGCTACTCCATGTACCTGTCTGATGTGGCAGTCAACGACGCCGATGAGAAGCACGGAAGTGAGACGGAAGGCCATGTGCTCGTCCGCGATGGGCAGAAACTCCAGGATCTCCTTGCACATTCGACTCACGTCCGTGGCCATGATCTCCCTCCGAGTCGGCTCCTTCTTCGCCTTCTTCTTTTTCTTCCTGTCATCGAAGTCGGACTCCCCCAGCTCAGGCTGACCCTCGAGGGAGTCGCAGATGTTATTGCCCAACAACCAGATGACGGAGAAGTTCCCTTCGCCCAGGCGAAGGAGCTTGTCGCTGAAGAACATGTTCGACGACGGCGAGAACAATCGAGGGACTCTTGCATCCGATTGAATCCGAACGAGAGGTCAGAAAAGGCGGGAAAGTAAAACCGGTAGAGCCGAAGGTCTTGACTTGGAAAAATTGTATAAACCTGTATTGTGACGAAGACCCATAGAGAAAGTTTCTACTTTCTCTTTTTTAAAGTTTTGCTTAGATGTTAGAAGACCTAATCTAAATATTGATTCCTGTTAAATGATGTTCGACTTTACAAACGAAATGTTGAACGAGTCAAATGATATATGATAAGTTCAGGGATTTTTTTTATGAATAAGTCAGTCCGGAAGGAGTGGACTTAGAGCTGTGGGAGTGGGTGTTGGTCCGATGACACTCAATTGAAATTGTATCTTCCAAAGAGGACCTTTTAAAGCAATGACTTTTCTTAACCTTAGTCAAGTTTGGACTTATAGAAGTAAACCATTTTTTGAAAAAAATTACGACTTAGAAGCCACATGAACCAAACTTCCCATTACATGATTGGTGTTTGAAGCCTGACAACTTCTGAAACATTAAAAAAGTGTCAATTCTTTCAAAGTTCACCTCAAGAAGTCGAAATTCTGACTTGAAATTGAGAAACGTTATTTACTAGCGCTACACTAAGTTTTCAGCTCCCTATGTTAAGCGGAGCGGTAGGAGTGAAAGATCTGTCATCGTAACTAACGACACAACTCGTCTTTAATTCAGGAGGTCCTCTTGAGTGAATCAAGTTTCGAATTGAGGCTCGTTGGACCAACCACCTACAGCTCCAGGAGCCCTCTTCTCCGGACTGCCTTTGCCTGGTCATCATAGCCCTCATCATGGAGGTGCAGTTGCAACAGTATATGACATAGGTGTCAATGTTTCATGAAGCCCAATTCAGACGTCAATGTTGCAGGTGCAATTTGCCAAAAGTCAGGCCACCCTAACGCAGAGCCTGTACTACGCAAGTACGACAGCCCTGAAACGGTGGCATGACAGTTTGTATTACACTGTTCTATTTATTTCAGCTATCTATAAATACAACAAAGACCACTTGGCCTGCCTAGCATGGTCCATAATCACAAAACCATCTCTTTCTCCACGATGGCCCTGTACTGGTCGAATCCGCCCTCGAGCGAATGCACCCGTCCCCTGGAACAAACCCAAAGCTCCTGGCAAATCATGCGAATGAGACGCTCGTCGTGACTGACCAAGACGACGCCTCCCTTGAAGAAAATGTGAAATGCCTTTCCAAGCAGCCATGCATATATGTTTGTTGTTCCTACCTTGTATTTGATTAGTGCACTTCCCAAAGCCTCGATGGTCTGAATGTCCAGGTGATTCGTGGGCTCGTCAAGAACTAGAAAGTTAGGGTTGTGAGCACACAGGATCGCGAACGCGACGCGAGATTTCTGCCCTCCTGACAAGCTGGATATCTGAAAAGAAAATTGACATCGATATGCAACGTCCAACTAGAAATGGACGAACCTGCTGCAGTGCCAGATCTCCCGTTACGCCGAAGGATCCCAACATACGCCTGTACTCCTCAACCTTTCGCCCAGGGAACTCACGCTGCATCAGCTCGACGCTGCAGACCTGCGGAAATATGTGCCCATTGCACAACATATTAGCAGAAGACTTACATGACACTCACATTCATGTCCAGCTGGTCAACGTGATGCTGCGAGAAGTAGCCAAACTTGAGGTTTCTGTGGGCGGTTCTGTCTCCCGAGGTCGGACTTAGCTGGCCCATCAAGATCTTCAGCAGGGTCGTCTTGCCAGCGCCGTTTTCACCCACCTAGATAGAAGTCATTCTCGCTGCTTCACTGAGGTCGGCCGCACAAACGGTTACGGCACTTACTATGCATATTCTAGACTCCATGGTAGCAGAAAGATCAACGTCCTTGAAGATGACCCCCTTCGACTTGTCGTAGCTGAACGCGACGTTGCTCAGCATTAAGATCGGGGGGGAGAGCTTCTCCACCTCTGGGAAGCGCAGTACAACGTCGCTCTCCTTCTCGACCGGCTTCAGTTCAGGCCTTTAGTAGCACATGCACAGCGTGAAATTTTCATATCTGCATGTTCACTTACAAGTACACAGCACTCACAATTTCTCCAGCTGCTTCAGTCTGGACTGTACGAGAGAGGCTCTCTTGGCGTTAAACCTAAACTTGTCGATAAACTCCTGGACGTGCTTGCGGTATTCCATCTGGGCCTCGTACTCGCGCTGCTGGGACTTGAGCCGATCGGTCATGGTCGTCTGGAACTCGGTATAGTTCCCCCTGGAGCAAACATAAGATGCGATTCATCAGCACACCTGGAGACACTGGTTTCAGTACCTGTACGAGTCAATCCTCATGGAGTGCAAATGAAGGATGTCAGTTGGCACTTCGTCGAGGAAGTTCCTGTCGTGTGAAACGACTAGGAGAGTTGACGGCCACTTCTGCAGGTACCGCTCCAGCCAGATGATAGCCTACTCATGTGGAGTCTGAGAGACTGTCAAGAGCCAACGCACACTTCAGACTCACCTGGATGTCTAACATGTTGGTGGGCTCGTCAAGTAGGAGTAGATCAGGCCGACAGAAGAGCGCCCTGGCCAGTGCCAATCTCATCCGCCAGCCGCCGGAGAACACTTTGGTGGGAGAGGCCTGCATGGAGGAAGTAAATCCTAGGCCGGAGAGGATGACAGAGGCGCGAGAAGGCGCCTTATCCGACTCCATCGCCTCCAAGGCAGAGTAGATTTCGGTCAGTCTGGATGCTAGCGATGGGTCAGAGTTCGAGCCACTGTAAGAAGATGTCAGAAAATTATGTCCTATGCAGTGTTGCCATGCTGACGAAAGTGAAGGAGGACATGAGGGGACCATTACTAGGGAGGAGAGGTCCAAATGGAGTTAGTCAGTGCAAGGTGCCAGAGGTTGCAGATAACTTGAAGGCAGACACTTTCTTGACTCTCGCAATTGAAGTTTAAAGTTTTGTTACCCGTCATTCATCTTTTCATTGATCTCTTTCTCCTCCTTGATGAGAGCTTCTCTCTTGTCGTCGCTCTCCAGGACGGATTGCAAGGCAGTCGTGTCGTCACCGGTGACCTCCTGCTCCACGTGCAAAATCGATATGTGACTGGGGATTACCAGCTGGCCACTGAGCGAAGGGAGACGACAGTCATAGCAGCATCCAAGTACATGCGCACATCCTCGAGAACCTACCTTGAAATCATCTTGAGCAGCGTTGACTTTCCTAGACCATTGCGACCGAGCATCCCGTACCTCCTGCCGTAGGCGAGACTGAGATTGGCGCCTCTTAACAAGACCTTGTCTCCGTATGCGATATCGAAGTTTTCGATCTTGATGTCCTTGGTGTTGTTGTTGCCGGACGCCTCTGCCTTGTTCTCTTTACGACTGATCACCTGGAAATAGAACACATCTTTAGGGGGAAAATTACAACTCGACTAGGCCAGTTGTGGACCTGTGACGCTGTAGCTTCGTTACTCTTATATCGATTGGCAGCCTTGGGATCAGGCTTGTTGTCTCTCCTGTCCGACTTCTTCTGGAGCTGGAGCTCTGCTTTCTCCAGCTTCTTGGCGTCAACTTTCTGAAAAAAATCAGGCAATTCTTGGCGTGTCCCAGTATTGTGAAAGTTACAAAATCCTTGCCAGGTTGTCTTCCATCTTCTGTATCCATATGCTAGCAGTCGCATCCTCGTCTTCCTCTCTGACCAACGACCCCATCTGAACAGGAGCAGCGAGGATCTTCTGAGCACCGTTGGACTTGTCGGCCTTTTCGGAATGAAGGAGGGGCAGAAGTCCCCGGCAAAGTGTTCTACCAGCAGAGGAACAACATGACTTGGGCACGTGAGCTCTGTCTCTGCGCTGTTAGTTTAACAGACCTGATTTCTTCCTCTTCCTTTGTCTCGTCCACCTCCTGCAGTATCCCTCCGATGGCCTCAAACACCTCCTCGTCGCTCTCGAAGTCCTCACCGTTGGAGGCGAGAACGTCTAAAGGAACGAGGGAAGCAGTCAAAAATGGGGCAGCCCCCCTTACCAAGCGCTCGCACGCAGCCTCACCTTGCACATACTGGAACAGGTCGTGGTCTATGGTGGGGAACTTCTCCCTGATGAGTGACGCCATCGCCGCAACCGAGGGATCCATGGCGAAAAGGACAAAGCAGCAGGGGACTGCTAAAAGTTGCCAATCGTCCCAGTCACACTCACTTTTTTTTCAGCTGTCGTGTTCTTGACACATGCATAAGATAGGAGGCAGCATGACAAGTCAGGGCTGCCATTTGACTGAATCAGGATGTCGGTCGTATTCTCAAATTCTTGAATGCAACTTTTTTAAACTCAAACAAGATTTAAGAGTGACAAATTGATTTTTGATATGTGCAAAGAAACCAGTGGGCCTAACTTAATGTATGAGACGTATAAATGTAACTGAAAACCGGGGGATTGCAGTCCATCAAGTGCTTACCATCAAGTACTTACCATCAAGTACCTTTTGGGCTCTTCAGTGGAGCCATCCATATGTACAGGGTGTTTCGTACCAACCCTAGCTGCTTCAATTGTCCCTACCAGTGATCGAATGTGTGCAACTCCATCAGAAACTATGTGAACAGAAAGTAGAGACCGTACACAACACTGGTAGAAAGTTTCGCTTGCAAAACATAACCACATGTGTCATTTTAAACTGCTCTTAATTAGAGTCGATAGTGGTGATCTACTTTTTTTGCCCGGTTCTCCTTACAGCTGATGCAGGCATAAAGATCATGTAAAACAGAATTACCGTGAATTTGAGATTCCAAAGAACGTTCACATTAACTTTTTAACGATAATTGAATGAAAAAAAAGAATATTAAAAAGTTATTTTTATTAGCCGTTCACCCTTTTGTTGATGGGAAAATCTGTTGAATAAAGTCATTTTTTCATTGATTCATAATTTTTAACTGATTTCTTCTGTTTTTCACTGATTTCTGCTGTGGGCATCCTTGTCTTTCATAGCAAAAAGTAATACCTTGGGTCTGAAAATTGCATGTCTGACGAAAAATAAGTAGTTAACAGTTATTCTCATTCGCAAATTTAGCTCTAATCCTCTCATGAGAATAACTTTGCTTACTTTTTATCAAACAAGTAGTCTTAAAAATGTACGTGCAGTGGCTCTCGTTTTTGTCACCCAACCTTCCAAAACAGACCGGCACACGAGCTCCGAGAGCTGTATTATCATATACGACTTAAATGGAGTAAAAAGTCGGAACCCGGCATTTCTATTACACTGGGTGCGTGTTATATTAATGGATTATTCACTAACGGGTGATTACCACCATATATGCAATCATTTTCATTTACAACACACTTTATTCGTTCTGCAGAAGAGCCTCCGGATGCTGCCTTCCTCGTACGTGGGCAGGGAGGGGACGTACTTGGACCAGGACCTCCTGCAACGAGACGCAAGCGTAACTTTCGTTCAGTACAATTCATTCGTGGCTGCATACGAACCTTCTGAGCCAGTCCATGATGAAGGGAGGATCGTAGGGTGAGTGACGGGGGCTCCGCTGAGTATCGACCTCCTGGACCATTGCTTCGTGCTGCGATCTCCAGGCAGTCAGACCTCGCTCGTCATCGCTGCCTGCAAGTGCAAGTCCGTGCTGAGCTGGAGCGTCGAGCATGCGCGCACGTGCAGCGAGGTGTTAGTACGCATATACAATTTATACTAACATCTCTCTGGTACGGGGTGGTTGCCACCCTGTAGGCCGGCAGGTTCCTTCCTGCCTAGCCCACGACACTTTTCTTTGGACCTGCCAACTACACTGTGTAATTGGCAGACCGCAAACATGCACAGTGTTCAAGTTTACTGCGAGTAGACATAACAGCTTCCACCGCTGAAGACTCTGCAAACTCTTACTTGACGCAATTTAAGTGTAGAAAGTGTCGTCAAAACAGGTCAGTGTCATACATGTGACATCCACAGCTGAAGGACATTGTGCAAGTTTCAATGCTTTTAGGCCTTGCTAACTTGACATAGTGGTTTGCTTGCTCACCTGGCACTGTGTTGTCGAGAAGGAATCCCAGAAAGCCAGACACAAACATGCTGGTGCTGAGGAGGACCGTGATGAGCTGATCCAACAGCTCGACTCCGGTGCTCACGGCGTCGCGATGATCGCCGACCCACTGTCCAATCATCTGGATTGCGCGTTAGAGAAGAAACCGATCGAGTTAAAGAAAAATTCATCTAGGGCATGCACACAGATCAGGGATATTTTCGTACCAGCCCGTTGAAGATGGAGAACCCAAGTATAAATAGGTTTCGGGAAGAGTTGAGATTCACGAATTGAGTGGTGCTGAGGCCGACTGCAGCGACCATGCCGAACATGACGACGAAGATGCCTCCGATGATGGGTTCCGGAATGGTGACGAACACTGCTGCGCCCTTGGAGAACAGGCCGCACAAGACCAGCAGCAATGCGGTGTACTGAATCACTCTACGAGATCCCACCTGTACTGAAGACGTGCTAACATGTTCTGTATCAGACGTATTACAAGACTGTACGGTAGATATTTGACTTTTGGAATTTTGGGTTAGTGCAAAAAAAAAACTCGACTTTTGCAAGATTTTGCTGCCGACCGACCTTTGGCGAAAGTCGCATGTGTACCTCTACTCTGTAATACTTTGGGTATGACTTTAAAGTTTAGAGGACGGCATGTATCAATTGTCTTTGGGTCTGTACAGTACACAAGTACGTGGAGACGCAGTTTCCTTGCCTTGGTAACGCCAATAGCACCAATGTTTTCTGAGTAGCTGGTGGTGCCGTTCCCAGTGCCGAAGATCCCCGCCAGGATGCACCCGAGTCCCTCAGTGCCGATTCCTCTGTTGACAGCATGTGGGGGAGGCGGCGGTGCGCCCGCCAGTCTGGCGCAGGCGTAGTAGTCGCCCACGGACTCGATGGCCGAGGCCAACACCCCCGCCAGCATGCCAATCACGCCAGCCACTGTCACCGTCGGAAAACCCCATTGGACTAAAGAGTTGGTCGTCAGTGACTACGTATTCATTGAGGTTACGTACGTCGTGCTCATGCCATAGTCATGGAGGCCACATTAGCAATGCTCACATGGATAGGGGACTCTGACCCAAGCGGCGTCATTGATCAAATCCGATTTGACGTCCGTCCTGGCCGGGTGGCCCTCAGGGAAATAGTCTACGGCGGTGCAAATGCCACAAATGGTCCACATGACCAATATGGACATAAGAACCTGATCGAGGAGCACGTGGATTAGTCACAAGAATATTTGAGTTGACCAAGACTCACTGGAAACAGTTTGAAGATGGGAACGTTGCTCGTGCCGCACCCCTTGTTCCCTCGACACGTCAGGACCGGGACGTTCACTTCACGCAGGTATTGGGAGAAGAGGATCATGAAAATCACTGTTCTGCAAAGAATTCACGGCCAAGCTCAAGCACTACGTTATTACTCGTCACTTGAGTAGAGTGGTTCAGAAAATGAGGAAAATTTCAGCTTTATCGCGACCTGGGGCAAGAAAGCATAAATTCTGGGCATAAGTGAGACTTTGCCGTCAAACCAGTCCAAAAAGTCAGATGCCAAGGTAAAGCAAGTGAAGCATGCAAGATGATCAGTGATACTTTATTGTCAAAATGTGTTAAGGCCAATGTCAAGGCCCTTTGGTACACCGAGTCTACTATGCACGACATGGACAATCGGGCCAAGAAGACGGTCAAGGCTCTGCCCCACAAGTTCATTGACGATTAGACGTGGATTGGTGGAACCTTGAGCGAAAAATCCGGATTTATCTGAACAACCCCGTTGTGCTTACGCAAAAGAGACTCTCCAGTCGCTGACTGCGTGCTCGGCAGCGACATCGAAGAGCGCCAGCCCAATCATGGCCACGGCCGGCGCTATCGTCAACGGCGTGATGAAGCGCAAGACAGCGCCAATGATGCCTGAAGAAATACAAATTCTGTTTGTACAGAACGTACAGGAAGATAGATAGAGCAAGAAAGGCTTACCAAAATATCCTGCTACGAACTGAAAGAGAGATGCCACAATGATTGCCCCTTGCACCTCCCTCATTCTTCTTTGCCACTCCTCAGTCTTCTCCTCGTAGCTCAAGTCCGGGCCCCACCCGGTCTCAGCAAAGTCCGCCGGGCACTGGTTGCGGGGCAGGGACAAGATAGCGAAGGTGGGGGCGAAGAAGGAGAACGTGCCTCCTTGCACAATGGGAAGTCTGCAAGATGGAGCTGCTTTGGACGGGAGGGGCTGGCAGGGCCAAGCCTTGGTCCTCAAACCTCACTCCTATAGTAGTCTGCAAGAACGTGACGAGGCCGGAGATGAACAGGAGGGTGGCAATGATGTAGGCCTTGGCGGGGTCATCGTCCTCCATGCACAGTTTAGGACACAGGATGTACGGGATGGCCACGGTGGCGCCCAACATTGTAAGGTAGTGCTAAAAGTGAACATTTGTCTCAGTATCGTCGGAGTCAAACAAAGGTGGTTCGTAGGTTAATGCCAGTGTGAGCAACAAAGGGGAACAGGACAACTAGGAGGGAAAAGATGGTTGTGATAAAGATTCATCATACTTAACACCGAGAAACAGACGAAGATCACACCTGCAAGCCCAGTAGCAGACACAGGTACCACGGGGGCGTGTCGTCGATGCCGTACATGATGTCCGTAGAGGCCGACGGGGCCGAAGGAGCCTGCTGCACCAGGATTTCGGCGGTGACCGGGTGATCGTGCATCGGCTGCTTGCCGTTGTGCCACAGCTGCGGCGCGTCCGCGCCAACGTGATCTCTTGGGGTCGCGGCATCTCCAAGTTCTGGATCCGGTGACGCCTTCGTCTGAGTGAATTCTCCTTCCTAACGTGAGGACAATAATATCTATTAGATATCAGCTCATTGTAGATGAAGCTATCGTATGGTGGCGAACTGTGTACCTTCTGCATGATCTTGTCAAGAAAACTAGTTCGGGAAGAGTGAGACCTAAGACTGTGCCTTGTGTCAGTAACCACTAACATTGGAACCAGAACTATAAACCCTAAAGTTATGAGATATAAGTGATGTTTGGAGCAACTAGTACGAGCAAGTATTTACATCATGAAGTCCGTAGAAAATTTTATTTTCCAATTACACTGAAATGTCCGCGCGAGAGACACTCGACAACGACGGTGACAACTCCACTATGGTGGAAAAAGACATTGAAAAAGTCTCTGGTATTCCTCTTACATAAGTCCGTCATTTTCAGCCAGCATGATGACCATTAAGCTTAAATCACTGAACTAGTACGCTAAATGCACACGAGACGAGAAACAGAGATATGTACGTTCATAAGGTGTTGAAGTTCGAAGCAGTCGATACTTACAGTGCTTACCTTAAGTGACAGCGGTCAGCAGATATGCACTGCGAGCGCTGCACTGAAATATTTTTTGGTGAAAATTTCACATAAAAATCGGTCATGTAGACACTCAGACGCAAGTTCGAGTCCATGACTCAAGCTGAGCTGCAGCGCTCAAAGCTGAGTCGAGGGGAACTTTGAAAACGCACTGTTTTCAGACCTTTTTGAGCATTTTCGTAGCGAAATTGGCCCGAAATTTTGCGAAAGTCTTTAAACCGTTTTGACCATTGGTCACCCGACCATTGGTGAGTGGTCTGGGCTGGAGTTGGGCCGCAGCTTGGCTGGCGAGAAATAGACCACATTGTCGTGGAGTCATGCTTAAATTCATGCTTTTTGATTCAGTAACTGACAATGGGGGCGCACTCTGGAGGTCCATTCCAACCCGCACAAGAACGTGGATGAGAAGACGACGAATAATTCAGCTAGCATTATTCGTCAATCGTACTCATTATTCACATCGTCTTCTCATCCACGTTCTTGTGCAGGGCCATCTTGCGCATTGACGTGGTTGGTGTGGCCTCAAATGACCGGACTCCTCCAGCCGGTTGTCATGCAGTTTTTTGTTGACCGAAGGGCACCTGGACTTTTGAGACATGTCCCTCTTATCACTAAGATGCTTCTGAACATGAAAACTGTAGCTGTCCTGACCCTTGCAGTCTTCATGGTAGAGAAAGTAACAGACCTGGCTCAGAGTTGTCACACACCCTCTAGTGATCTCCCAGCCAAGATTGACAGCCCAGGTATCAGATGAAAACAAAGAGTTGTCCCTGTCTACTCAGGCCACTCAAAGCACTGTAGCTATCACAGTTCTAATATTATAAATGTTTAAAGTTCAGTCCGAATGAGCTTTCCGCACCCTGTACCGACACCGTCCTCACTTCGGACGATCGACAACACGAGCAGAAGCGCAGCAAAGCACAAAACGAAGTAGAGAAACGCGTGGTGCGCGATGACACGGATTGCTTAAAGACCTTTTGAGGCACCTTTTCTTTTTTTAGCAAAATTTGCTGAGAAAAAGAGGCTGTTACTCTACGTGTGGCCCAGACTTGATGTGTCTCTCTAATAACGAACCTTCATGGCAAGAGTTGTGTTTGAACATAAGCTGCAAACAAGCCTGCCTGAAAACAATTCTTGCACAATTGTAGCACAGGAGACTAGATGAAGACTTCAATTAGCTGAATTTCTTCTTTACTCATGTCAGTGACTTCAGAGCTCTTCGGTAGAAAAGTTTTGCTCTTACCTTGTCGACAAAGGCAGGGTTGTCGTGGCTCATGTTGAAAATGTTTTCCTGCAACAGTTTATGTAAGTGTCCTGAGCACACAGTACTTATGCGGTACATCTGACACGTCCAACGCCATGCCCAAAAGTGTGCGCTTACCCTAATGATGTGCAGTGCTCTTTTCTCTGTCACACAGCCGAGCTAATGAAGTGTCCACCTATTCTATTCTATGTTGGGAGCATCTACGTACAAGGGTAACAGCAGCAACGACGCAAGCAGACAGTGGAACCTCAATATGGTTGTCACATGCGTTTTTGTAAGGCTATATGTGTATGGAAGTCATTATGACACAGGGAGGCCTTTCTTTTGCTTCTTAACACTTCAGCTGTCGGAGGACGTCTTATATAGGAAAAATTGGACTGAGCAATTTTAGCCTCACACGAAGGTTATTCTTATAAAGAGGCTCAACTGTACCACTCTGCAGGCGGAAAACCTGTGCACAGGTTGGCTAGATTGTGAGGGAAGCGCGCTAGCGCTAGCGCAAGCCTTACTACCTTCCGGGATTCGAGTTGGGATAAAATCTGGGCCATCAACTAAAATCGACTTTCGTATTTTAAACCGATTAATCGGTTTATTTCTACTACGACTGGACATGGTTGGAGAAGAGGAGAGAGGTGATGCTAAATGACCAGGAGCTCGAACAAAGTGAACAAAATGAAGTTTTTTCCGGGCTGGATTAGTCTGTAGCCCAATCCAAAAGACCCTAGGCCCGAAGCCCATTTTTGGCAACCTGAAAAGCCCGAGGCCCAGATGCCAACGCCAAACTTTCTTAGCCACTGCTGTACTGCAAACCCGAAACCTTGAGAAATCGACTCGAACTCTACTTCCTTCTCGCTGCAACACCTGAAGCAGGCATGCTAGGGCTCGGTTCGAACCAGTTTTGAGTTTTCAGCTCAGCTTGACTCGAATATTCGCACTTGCTCACTGTGTGACCAGCACTGAACATTGAATTCTCGAAATGACATTTCCTTGCAAAAATTGAGCTCCCTTCTTGCTATTGACCGAATTTCTACTTATGTACTATCTTTTACTCATGACGATGGTTCTTGATTTACTGATAACTTTTCTGTTTCGTTATATCGAGAATCCACAGTGCAGAGTGGCGTATGTGTAATTGTGTTGGAATATGATCGAATTGCAACAGAGCTAAGGCAAATCGAGCCTAGCCCAAGGCCTATGAAACTGGCAACTGTTCGACTCGAGGTTTTGGGCTCGATGTCCATCCCTAAGGCATGCCATGACCTTGATTGAGAGTTAGGGATGCATCGGGCCGGCTTCTCGGGCTAAGTTGAGTCGAGGAAACGGCCTGCGGGCTGGCGCCGAATACATTTGTAAGATGCAAGTGCGTTTGCTTTAGCACTGAGGCGCGCAGACGCGCACGTGAATTAGCCCTAGGCACGTCCTGGCCGCTCCTACTGGAAGGGACCTTCCTGCCTGACGGAATTCCCTCTGCTAAGTGCGTCGACAGTGCTGGCCATGGATCAGCCTTCCTTCCTCCATTGGTCTCTTCTTGGGCAAACATTGACAACAAAAGATCTGTGATGAAGAGGACCTTGCTGACGAATCCCGGCGCAGAAATCTTTTTTAGGTGCATCGCGGAGTCCTCGTGTGCATGGCCGTGAATAATGTCAGCTTGATCAGCTCGCCATCTACGGCGACCAGAAGCGGGGATGTGATAATGCATGCACAGTTGGGGTCAAAAGTTTGCCTACACCTGAAAAAATTCTTGTCGCTACTAAGTACAACAGCGCTCGGTCACATGTTTTTTTTTTAGTGAAATGCCTAAATGTTACTTTTAGCATTCCGTGTATAGAATAACACACCAGGCATGAACACTGTACAATTTGTGCCACGTACAGGGTAGAAAGTGTCTCTTCTCGGTCTCTAAAATGTTTTCTGAGGTTTTGTGACGAAGACAGACCATGCTTCCGTTCGGCGGGTAAAAAAAACCGCGAAAAACCCGGCCCGATTATTCAAGGTCAAAGAGTTCCGTATTGGACATCGTCTCGCTGCCAACGGCCTCCTCTGCCCAGTACGGTAAGATGAAAATGACTAATCCTTGTTCACATCATCCACTCCACTGGTGTGACAGAACATGGACTGGGCATTGCACGGCGTAGACGAGCCACATTTTCCATGCGTTTAGGGTGTTTTTTTACACACATATGTGGTCATGGCATATTTATAGAGGTATACACATATCAACAAATAGCTGGTGCATGCTGTGAACTAGACAAGATGAGTGAGTGGGTGGGTGAAACACCTCTAAGTAGTGGATGAAGAGCGCAGTTTTAACTTCTTAATCTCAATCGCAAGACACTTGCTTCACGATGTGAAATGCACATGCGCATCAGATTCCTCAAAGAGTTTTTGAAAACTGGGGGAGAGAGGGAAGGGAGTGAGGGATATGAGAAAAAATTACGAAAAATCAGGATATCCACCGATCTATCCTGAACTTGTCGTCTTTTGCTTTGTATAACACTCTTCTTAGGGGAGTTGTAAAGTGGACTATTCTCCGTGACGTCACACTTGTGTGTGTTCTGCCCGGCCGGCTATAAGCAGGTGACTGCCTGCCCTTGGTCTAAATGCTGCACCCTGAATTTAATTCACTATACAATGTATAGAGTGTTTTTAGAATGCGTCAACGACCAAGATCTATGACGACAAGTGTGGTGCTACATGGTGATGCCCAAGGTCGACCAAGTGGTCTCCGAAATCCGACAGAGGATGCAATTCTTGGCCATTTTGATGGGATCTCGTTTCTCTGTTCAAAGGTGGTAGTAAGTTTAAGCTCTGAATGCATCTTCCTAAATCATTATTAAGTGAGAAACCGCAGGAAGTAGGAGTTGTTCTACTGCAGGAGGTTTCCTACTGAAGTGCACGCGACATCACAGGCCACCCCACACGTGCCGGAAAATGAACTGACACGATATCACTCAGTGCTGTTCATGCTTAGCAACAGTGAGCGTAGCGCTATCTGTTGTAGCTCCTACATAGCAACAAGAGAGCAGAATTTTCTGACCTACCCAGAGACATATGAGTTTTCCAGACAGGCCGAGAAGTCTGAAGCACTGACTTAATTCTATTTCCTTCTACAAACGATATAATTTACACGAGACACGATACAACAGCAGGTATATAATAGCAAAGTATTTTACTGCGTATATCGTGGGTTGTCACCAGGAGTATTCATCTTGATCGGGCTGCGAGTCGCAGCAGCTGAATGCTTCGTCATTGCTTCTCTGCTCTTCCACTTGTTCCAACTATTCAGGTTCTTTGTCAGACGTGAATTTGCTCTTGGACACGCACACTTAGCCTCTCTCTCGTTACACATGTACACACACACATATTCGATTGTTTCTCTCACGAAAAAGTGCGTCCACTGCACTCAGGTGAACGTCCGACTCCATCTTGGTTGCTGCTTGCTTGTTCCTCTCCTCTCTTAGGCCCGTTCGCTCCAGCAGGCGGATAAACTTATAGTGGAGACAGAAAAAAAAGAGAGACGCTGAAAAACCTCGTGACCTACTATAAAAAGCACCACCCCACGGGGAGAGGGAAGACGTATGCGCCAAAAAAAGTGTAGCTGGGTAGAGCTTGGTCAGGACACGTCCCGACACACCAGTTGTGGTGCGGAGGGTGCTCGTCTCCACCTCGAACGTGTCCTTATCGTCCTGGGTGCAGCACGCCCCCTTCTGGCACATACGATCGCATCAATGCTTAGGGGGCAAGGAGGGGGGGGGGGCAGGCGCTGCCTGGGCGGCCCATTTCTCTTTCCCTCTTCTTTCAGTTGCTCGTTGGCCCTCACAAGGATGACATGGCTGGGATTGGCACGGGTCCGGGTGGCTTCGTGGGCGCATTGAGCATTCTTCTCAGAGACCCGGACCTAGTACACGTTCGTATGGGACAACTGAGAGCTGAGATTCGTGCGTTTGCTCCTGCTTGTTGGAGACTTAATATGTTTGTTTGGAGAAAGTTTGGAAGTGATATTCATTTTGTTTTGCCTGAGTTCAGTTTTTATCTGTAATGTAAAATGACATATAGTGCATGACAATTCAGTGGAAGGATTTCAGAGAGAATTTTTTTTCCACTTCTTTCTGTTGATAACCCAATGAATATTGTACACGTCGAGTCTCGTTTGGAAAAAGTGTAGTCTTACTTGGCCTCTCTTATTAATTTCCAACCCTCACTTTGAATCTTCAAATGATCGAGGCCTCATGTAGAAAAGAAGACTGACTTTAATTTCTACAAAGGTGTTATACATAAAATTCCTCTTTCCTGTCCACTGCATCTTCCCAGTGTCATTCATTCATACCTTGGACCACCTCATAGGCAGCTGAGTCTGCCAGGATCAGAACAGGACCAAGACAGCGTGTGACAAGCCGCCAAAGGTGATAAGAAGATAGGCTAGATCGACTGGTGTCAAATATCAATCAGATCACCTCTCGTACAATGCCTTTAGGATGGAACATTGAGATTCCCAGTTTGGGGTCAGTATCGATATTACAGTGTGGTGTGAAACGGCGTCTCCACGGGATATGTGAGATTTAGCCATTTTGGAAGGAATGTGCATGAGGGAATTTCCAGATATTTTTGGTATCTGTATATTAGGCTAGGTCGAAAATTGGAATTCCCCATGGGTGCCCAAAATTTGTCACCACAAACCATTTGAAGACTTTGTAGTCAAATGAAAGTGAAAAAAGGAGCTTTAGCTATACCCAAATGCATTTAAAGTTGCATAAGACTGTAAAATAAGTTGTATTTTTTTCTTCAGGACTTGCTGTAAATTATTTTTCTGACAAACTGGAGCATGTCAGCATTTTGGTCAGTGATTTTCACCCACTTTGGCAGCTTCTGACAGACACCAGAGCTGAAATCTACTTTCACTGCCAATTTACTAC
>JAAUXU010168404.1_pt1 | contig 20797 bp, 28 predicted proteins | sample 7278151 | NCBI WGS metagenome assembly JAAUXU01 (sample SAMN14350113, study PRJNA611818) | marine sediment metagenome | isolation source: surface marine sediment (1.8m) | place: French Polynesia: Moorea | collected 2018-08 | reverse complement strand
GTCTGAATGTGTATAAATGCTACGAAGTAAAAGGATGTCTGGTTGAGCTCAAATTTTCGGTGGTGACAGAATACAGATGGAGCATAAGTACAGACTCGCTGCAAATTTAAACTTAACATTCCTGCTACAAGGTTAGGGTGTCCCTATCATTTCTCTGCAGCTGCCCACAGACAAAACTTGAGGTTCTGCTTGTGCTAACAGTCCAACTTGGCCAGGTTTTTGCTCAAACAAATGTTTTGCAAGTATGCTTCTAGTATAGAGAATTAAAGAAAAACCCTGGGTCTTTGCGCAGTGTGTGCAGGATGTCAAAGAATGGACGTTGGGTTCCAAGAGCTGCTCAAACCCCATCATAACTTATCTATCCACAGATCTGAAGGGAGAGAGGATCGAACCAATGAGTGCAGTCGATACAGTGAAGATTCGCGACTGACGTCATATACTTATTGACTATATAATTAGTGCTGAGTGTTTTTGCGACTGACCCATTTATTCCCAAAGAACCCTTCGATAAAGAGAAGAACGTCGATATTACAAGAGTCGTTCTTAGCTTCAATATATCCAGGGTTGACTGTTCTTGATAAAAGTTACTGCAGGAAATGCGCTCAGACGTCCTGCGCAATGTGGGCAGAAGATGCTTGCGTGAATACACAGACAATTTGAAAGCCGACAGCAATTTCTTGACACACTGTAGACGGGTGCAACTCTTTTTTGCGTCAAGGCCAGAAAAAAGACGCAGTGAAAGCAAGCGAGTCATCAAGAATGTACTGATTTGGACGCCATGATGTGGTTTGCCATGCTGAAGACCAACAGTTGCTGCGCGGACACGGCCGCAGACACCGAAGGGGTCGCACGCAAAGCAGAAAACGTTCCACTCCATGGAGCCCACAGAGCGGATCCACTCGTTCGTTAGGCAATCCACTCGTTCGTTGAGTGAAGACTGCTCGCGTAGGGGAGGAGAGATACGCGCTGATTCTGGAAAAGGTGGCACTTTGAAGGAAATGCTGACTAGTGAGATTCAGTAGAAGATCGATTGGATGGTCTTCTCCATCGGCTCTTCGTAGGCCACTTAGTAGGAATTAGTACTGTACCGATAGCATTGATATTAATCCTGGCTGTGACTGGTGCGTCTGCGTCCAGACCGAAACTGTGGCCAATTCGGAGTCTGACCTCCCCCCTCTCAAGATGGAGAGGCTGAGACGAGGACACTTCTGGCGAGGCTTTCAAAGCACTTGAAGAGACAGCTCAGAGCCAATTATAGGACTGTATCTCTCCAATGACTTCCGTGCGCGCGTCTTCGAAGACTGACTGTACATGTTCTCCGGGATGGGTTTGGGGATGCTTTCACACAGGCATGATGTTGGTCTTGTTGTAATTCAGGGGGCGGGGGATGATCTCGTGGGACGTGACGAGCACCGTGCCAGTGTAGACGCACCTTAAAAGTGGGTTGGTAAACAAGACAGTGCCGAAAAGAAGACGTGAAGAAACTTTTGTATTATGTCTGCTCGTTACCATAATGCTGGCACAATGCGACAGACTCATCCCCCCCCCCCCTCACACACACAACAGTGACAACAGCCTTCACTGCAGAAATTTCGGTGGCGGCAACTTCGTGGGTAGGAACACATGCAAGTACATTCGCACGCACGCGAGTCCCAAGAGATCGGTTGGAGCTGATGTGTGATTCAGGCAAGTCCTCATCCAAGAATAATTTCTCTGATGGCCGTGAGTTTTGCTGAGCTGGGAACTTCGCGGTGACCCAGAACTCTTTGGCAACGAAGCAGCTTTTCTTCCTCTTCGCTCAATGAGTTTTTTCTCGAGCTTGGCCTGACCACCAAGAACTCGGACATGGCCAGGACAGCGGAGACCAGACCGCCCGCCAACAGCAACCCGAACGGCACGAAGGTGTTGGCCATTCCCAGGGGGATGGCGCCACCAGTTTGGCACTCTCCCGAGCTCTTCGAGGGCATTTTCGTGATGCGTTGGAGAGTGCCCGACTCCATCAATGAGTGAAGCTGGAGGTCGAAGAGACTCTTCAGGGGATGACTCTGGAAGAGATCTTTCTTTATTAGCTTTCAACCTTGGTCGCAAACTGCAGTCACAACTGGGTACAATGTAGATACAATTAAAGCTCTTAGGGAGAATCCTCACTAGCACACGTGTACTACAATATGATCAGGTGAGAGCCACGTACACCAGGCGTCGGAGACCATGCGCAAGGTCTTGAAAGGCAAACTAGAATGGTAGTTGATTCCCCCCCACCCTCCATGACTTGAACATTACCACACAAGTACAGGGTATTGCAAATCAGCCAAGGTCATGCCACTTGTGCAGGCCTTGCTTCATCTATACATACTGTCGAAGAAGAAATTCCTGCCCCATCTCCTTGGGTAATGTAGATCTACCCTGGCTGAGTTCGTGTTAGACACAACTCTGAAGAAGCTCCTTTACTTATTTATTTGGAGGTATTCTTGAAGTGCCGCGCATAAACTCCTAGTAGCTTCCTTCAAAGCATCAACTTCATAGAAGGCAAGGCTCAGTCTGAAGGCGTTGTCGGCCCTGGCGCCGCATCTGGCGCCCGGCAGGATGCGAACTCCTTTTTCCTGCGCCAGCCATTTGGCGAACTTGGTGGAGTCAAAGCTCTTGACCGGTCGGCTCGATTCCACCCACAGGAAGTAACCGCCTTTGGGCCTGATCTTGAGCGCGAACCCCGCAGGCAGGTTGGCGTCCAGAGCGTCCGCCATAGCGGCCGCCCTGTCTCGGTAAATTGGCCGCAGGTGCTGCAGGTGGCGTTCTAAGGAGCCATCTCGAATGGCGCAGGAGATGATCTTGCCGACGAGGCCGTTCATGGCCCCGCCGCTCTGCAGCTGCCCCGTGCCGAAGAGCCTGCGGCGCATCCACTGGGGCACTTCCAACCATCCCAAGCGGAGCGCGGGGCTTAGCAGCTTGGAGAAGGACCCGTTGGAGGCGACCATGGTGGAGTCAGCGTCGCCGGCGTAGGCGAAAAGCCTCCGCGGCGCTCGATCCTCGGCAAAGTATAACAAGTTGTAGATGTCGTCGCAGAGAATAAGCACGTTAAACTTGAGCGAAAGTTGGACCAACTTCTTACACTTTTCCTCAGTCAACACAGATCCTGTGGGCAAAACAGTATACATGGGCAGGTGGTCGAATCCAATTAGGAGGGCCATCTTCTGGGCCCAGTTCTTCCTCAGAGTGGGCAACATCGCCCCCTTGGGACCGCGAGAAAGATAACAGGGGCCCATATAAACTCGGGTGGAGGAGCAACGATGCAAGAAATGGGATTTATAACATTGTGTAACATTTATCAATAATAGAGTCTGTTAGTGGCTTCGCAGTGATGTATAATTACCATTTACTTCCACTCATGACCATGAATCTGAATTTAGATAATGTCACAATTTGTCAGTTTTATTATCACAGTGGGTGGGAGCAGAGAGGGAACAGTCGGATGCCCGCCAGGGGGCAAAGACACAAACATGTTTGCAGGCTTTAACTTTGGGTACCTTTTAGAGCCCCCCAGGGTAATACCAAATGGGTGCTACCCACATGATTAGTATTGATTGTCGTTAATTTAGTGACACTGCCCATGTATGCATGCCTGTGGGGTTGTGGAAGGCAGGGATCGTGTAGAACATGGCCCAGTGCTTTCCATCTCTCACGCCGCCATCTTCATGGTGGACAGCCCATTTCGAAGATTCTCGCTCAAACGCTTGTTCCAGTTCTATAAGGTTGACTCCAGAGCCGTCCGGATCGATCCCAACCGGGACGACCTTTAAGCCCAGGGACCCCTCGAGGACGCTTCTGGCGATAAAGTAGGTAGGGGATTCGGTGAAGACCACGGAGTTGCCGGTGCTGAGGAACTCTCCTGCAAAGAGAGACATTCCTGAGGTTGCGCCGGCGGTCATGACCAGATTGTCCCGTCGGACTGGTGCATCGTAGCCCCTGGAGAGGAACTCCGCAAGCGCGTCCAAAAAGTCCAAGGGTCCCAAGGCTGGGTTGTATTGGAAAGCGGTGGCGGCCTCCAGCGTAGGGAGGACTTTATGCGCGTACTCTTGGAAGATGCTCGCAGCTCTCCTGAGGCAGTCTTGGTCGGGTGCGCCAATTGTCAGGTTGAACGCTCGGTCCAACTCCCTGTTGGAGAACATGTGCTCGCCCTCCTCGATGTCGACAGACATGTTTTATCTCGTGACAACGACTGACCAGATACTTCTGACAAACATCAAGGTCGATGTCCAGCCGTAACAGAGTAGCAGAAGACGGGTGGGCCGGCGGGTGGGTGGGCGCACAAGTTCCTCGTCATTGTGAACATGGGCAGTTTGGGCAGCTGCAACTCAACGATGGAGCAGCTCTGGCGCGGGAGGCAGCAGCTTGGGGCGGCGACGAGAGAACGAAGGAAAAACAAAGCCCGAAAGACAGTGAGGAGAAGAGGCTGAGACTGGGCCGACCTCCTGCTTCGTGAGACGCGCCATGGACTCCGCTTTGGAGGCGTCCGCCCTGGGCATGGGAGAGATGGTCTTTGCGGCGGAGAAGATCACCAAGAAGAGGGTGCGCAAGGCCAAGACTGAGTACCTTGTCAAGTGGAAAGGATGGAGTCCACGCTACTCTACTTGGGAGCCGGAGGGTAAGTGATCGTCATCGTGCTGCTCATGATCGGGTTCGGCCCCCGCTTCATGCAGCTTGGATCTCTTGCAGAGAATATCCTGGACTCCAGACTGATTGAGCAATTCGAACAACGCCTGAACAGTGAGGGCAGTGTGTCCAACATGGGCTCTGGCTCCTCGTCTGCCACGGACCCTCTTGTGCACAAGCGTGGCCACAAGCCAAAGGCCTGGAAGGAGAAGCACCTGCACCCAGAAAGAGATTCTTTGAAGAAGAAAGAGACTGACGCAAAGAAAGAAAAGAAGCCTCCGTCATTCCTCATGCAAACAGCCAGTGGCAGGATGCCCAAGGTTGCCAGTCGATTTGAGGCCAGTGTGGACCCCGCCAGGAACAAGGGGAGCAACAAGACAGAGGAGAGCAGTCACGCCCATGGCAGGAGAAAGAGCAGTGAAACCTTTGAAAAGTCCATGGTCAAGCTGGAGAAAGACTTGGAGAAGTTGCCCGAGAGCCGGCAAAGGGTCATGAGGTGTGAAACAGTTGTGAAGAAAGAAGTCCTAAAGAAAGAAGAAGATGAGGAGGAGGACGAGGAAGAAGCTGAAGATCGATATGAGCTGACTGAGTGGCCCTTGCCGGACTCGTGGCCATACCTGCAGAAGGTGTTTGTGACGGACGTGACAGTGGACAATGTGACTGTTACTATGAGGGAATGCAAGACACCCGAGGGATTCTTCAGTCAGCCCATCAGTTAAGCATACAGATGGGCCAGCCAAGTACTTTTGTACTCATTTTGTGTGCTTCACTGCCTTTGATGATGCAACGGAAAGACTTATTTGTTGATCAATGACTTATATGGATGTCACTGAGTATCTTTATAAAAAAAAGAGTTTCTTGATGTAGATACATGTTTTTACAGAATATGAAAGTCCTCTGACCTTCTTGCAGTCAAGTAACATGTGCGCCATTCGGTGAAGATAGTCTTGCCTTACCTTGGACATGGCCATAGTGGAAAATAACTCCTCCCTCATCTCGGGATTGCGGACATCCACAATCTGACAGGGATACTCCTTGGACCATTGGATTGGGATCATGTTGGTGTATAAGGCGATCTTGTCGTGGGTGGACACCATTCTCTCGAGGGCGCTAGGCAAGCGGATTTCCTCCAAGTCGAGGGAAGGGTTTGGCGACAGCTTTTCCTCCCAGATTTGGCGACGAGCTGACCCAGGTGGACCTTAAGCATCAGGTTGTTCAACATGAGTTTCCCTCCCTCTCCTAGTGTTCCTACCGTTTTTAAAGAAATCTCCCTCGGATGAACTGTGATAGGTCAGCAAGTCATAGTCCTTGTCAATAATGTCTCGGAAGTTGTTGATCTCCATACCAATGATCCTGACCGACAGGAAGGCATTCATGACTGCGCGATATGATGTGAAGATGAGCATTCCACTCAAAGACACCGTCACCAGGCAGGTGCGGAGAGACCAAACGTTCTGGAAGCATAGGCAGATTTGGCACGTGTACAGGAGGAGCTACACTGTGAAGCGACAAAATCATGTGCCTATGGAGCATCAGAAGGGCTTCAACATTGGACGAGTGATACATACGTCCCGGCTTGGTACAGTAGGCGTACCTCTGGTCCCAGGGTGGTGCTGGCTCCTTTGGCCACAAGGCTTTTAAGCGTTACCTCAAAGGCCAACGAAGCGGCCTCAGCAAACGGCCTAATTAGCCCCAACAAGTAGGAGAGCCATATCATATTGATGACAGAGGTCACTCCAATCGAGGCCCAGACAAATGTGGAGAACTCCTAAAAGAAAACTCATTTCTCCTTCGCGCTATCCTTACACTGTTGGGTGAGAAAAGTTGCGGAAACGAGAGAAAAGTTGCTCGACAGTTTGTCTTAGAGGCAGGTGTCGCACACCAAAAGTTCACCCGTGTAAATGGACCCTTACGTAGAGATAATTCTGCCAGGAAACAGTTTCAGACTGAGGCCTCCGAATGACCAGCGCCCGCTGGAACACGTTGATGGCGAGGTCCAGGAAGTCCACCACTTCGTTGCGCTCCTTCGAAACAGTGAATCCTGTGATTGCGATGTCGTAGTCGTTCCTTGCCAAAGCACCTAAGGATTGATCCAAGTGTACTTGGCAATCTCTGGAGAAAAGAAATGAATGGTTGAAGTGCTCACCGATTATGCCACTCCAAGATCCATTGTCCTGCTTAGTTCCCCAAGTGTTTAACTCCGACACGGCGTAAGAGACATTCAAGGTGTCCGCGAAGACATTGGCGACCTATATATATCACCGTCATTAATTAAGTATTTACGGTCTGGTTAAGTGATGGGTACATCGAAGTAGAACCCCGTGTAGACGCCATCGCTTTTGTAGCTGTACGGGTAGTAGGACCCGGTCACGGCGGACAGCTCAAGGCCCCTGAGGTCGTTTCTGTGGTTGACTCGATTTTTAAAGTCACACTGGTTAAATCTTAAGGGTTTCAGTCCGAGTGTAACGTCGCAAATCGCCCTGCGGACCACATCTTTGCCCATGATGGAGTAGATCTCCTCGAACGTCATGCTGTTGCTCTTCGTGTAGTTGAAAGTGAATATGTTGACGTTGACATTTCTGGCCCGTTTGGCGACAAGTTCGAGCTGTGCATCAGACAGAGTGTCTCTCAGAAAGAACCAGAAGTTGAACGGTTGGGCCAGGTCAGCCTTGACCAAGGTCAAGGCGTAGGAAGCGTCCCCCACGATGTGTATCTCGGTGTTAGAGTCCAACGTGCCGGAAGATGGCGACTGCGGCGGCGGAGCGGTCTCGACGCCAATGATCACTTTAACGGCAAACGCCGAAACGGTTTGGGTCAGCTGAGCCAGCTCCAACTGCAACGGGCTGTCGTCCGATTCCGACACCGCGATGGACACTTTCTGACTGCCGATCGCCCGGGCTAATTCGCCAATCTCCCCTGCCTCCATGGGCAAGGCCAATATCGAGTCCTTCGCGAGCACGACCACCAAAATGGCCAACACTCCTAGCCGAGGCATTGTAGCGCTGATAGTTATGACACAAGCTATTGTGTCTGAAGAGTGTCGCTCTTCAGTTAGGGACGTGACAGAAAAAAATGGGGTTGTGACAACGGAGAATACTGTTTGGACAACGCCACATTTCAGAAGTGGTTGCTGTCAATGGCAATGTGCTTCTGTAAAGTGGAATATTAAGTACATAGACACGCATTGAACTTGTAGTCCACAATGCATTGTTAGTTAGATACAGTAAATAAATATGCTTACGGAAATGTGACAGTAGGAGGAACCGCAGCTCATGGAGGACATAAATTAAGCGCAACACCGTGTGAGCTGCAAAGAAGGCCCATGAGTCTATGACCAGACGAAACAGAAGGGGCAAGAGCAGGTAGAACAGGAGAAAATTGGTTAAGTGGGTGGCCAATACTTTCTCTTTCCGACTCCCCCAATAGCTGCATTGACACCAAAAGTAGTGTTAGGCCTTTCCTGGCGTACCAGTTCATTAGCCAAGCAGTGGCAGCCGTTACCACCTCTCAACGGTCCCACTTCATTGCGATTCAACTTGTACAGGATGATGGAGGGCGCGTGGACGACGATGAAAAATGAACAGTCGATATTCTTCGGCGAGCTTGCCAAAGCTCAGCACACTCAGGCCATTCCGCCATATTCAGGGTTAGTTATCAACTTGGTTGCAGGCTTAGGTTCAACCTTGAGCTCAAGTCGAACGAGATGCAGGAGAATGTTGAATATCGAACGAGCATTCTTGTCTCAGTGACTCGAGCAGATGAAAGCAGGGTGAAGAACTACTCGTTTTTATGAAGAAGCTCATGGACGATTCTGTCGGTGAGACTTCTCCATAGGCATGAGCCATAGCTCTCCAGCACCAAAGCTCGTCAAAGAATGCTTCAAGTTCACAGTACAGTATTGGAAAGCTATGAGCGTCCCTCAGAAGACCCATTTTATGAGAATTTTCTTAAAATTAACTTTCATACATGCTTGAGAGACGTCGAGTGCCAAGTCAGATATTTCTTCCCCAGTTCCGCAGTCATGACTAAGTAGACTTGGAAAAAAGAAAGTTGTCAAAATGGGCAAAAGGGGACTTAGATGTTTGTGGTTCCTTTTTAAGTTGCAGAATCTCAAAAAAGTTCTGCAAACAAAATTTACGAGAGCGAGAAGTACAAGAGGCTCGAGAGCCAGAGCACTGATGCGTGCTTCCTCACCTCTGCCTTGATCTGAGTCATCTTTTGAAATTTATTATACATTTTTTGACTAATCTATCAAGTGAAGGGCAACAGATACCGTCTGACAAATTTTGCTTCATAAAACATCTCTCTCTATTTTCTGTTGCTCTGCTAAGTGAAGTTCACTGCAGAAACTGGCTCAAGATGGCTACTTGCAAAATCAGGAAGCATCTCACACAGGTCTGTGTCTTATACAGTGTATGAGTATACTTCTTATATGAGAGTGTCTTATTGAGTAGACTAAAGGGTAAATTCATAACAGGAATAGTTCTGCCACTTTCTTCATCTACAAACTCAAAATGCCACCAAAATAGAAAATAGTTTAAGTTTGCCTCAAAAGCTATTTTGCCAGGAAAGGTTCAACTTAGAAGTTCTTAATAAACTTTTCTTTCCCTGGGCTTAGTGATCATCCTTGGTGAACGTTTTTTTGCGAGCGGTCTCTGGTGAAGCGTTACGAATACTTTTCGAAACCCACTGAAACCCACCGAAACTTTGAGCACATCCACATATGAACTACACACACCTGAATACACTATTAGAACGCAGCATCAATGGCGCAGAGCCATGGAAACTGAGGTTGACAACCCTGACTGATTATTAGGATTATGTCTGGAGAGTGAAAGAAGTTGATGTTTTTGCATTCAAGTCTTTTGTCCAAACTCGTCTTGTTCATGTTGGGTTTTGAAGTTCTCAAAGTTCTACTTTTCCAGATGCAATTTTGAATGAAAATTGTTCTTCTAAGCGGCTTTGGGTATGATTTCACGCGGTGGAATTCACCACAAAAAGTGCATTTGGATTCCATTCCTGAGAAATATGTTCCTATATCTGGTGTTCTAAAAAGCGGCTTCTACTGTATTTTCAAATTCTAGGCCCAGCAATAAAACCCGGCGGTAAAGCAACGATTTCGCGGCAGAAATATGGATGCCAAAGTACTATATGGATATGTTTGGTTGCGCAAAGTGAAATCTAAGCAACAAAATGCCTGCTACCGTTATGACGAGTGCCTTTAACCCTTTCTTTTGATCGCCCTCGATGTCGCTGGCAAATGAGTCCTGGTATTCATTTAAAGGTGTTGCACAACCTGAGCCTGAAACCTCTCGCTACGCGTACATCAAGTTACTTTTGGATCACCCTGTGCTTCAGCGTTAGATTCGGCAATCCCAAGTCATGGTCATGCATCAATGCTTGCAGGTAACGTTGGTCCGTTGGAACGAGCCCTACCAGAAGCTTGCCTCTTGCGACACCTCGGGCATCATCTTCGTGTGGATCAAGTACGAGGGCAGGTGGTCCATTGAGCTCATCAACGACCGCAGCACGCCTGTCATCTGCTTCGCGTGGTCGCACGATGGGCGCATGGCCCTTATATGCTACCAGGTAGAGCCCAGAGCAGCTGGAATGCGTACATCAAGCACCTAAATGTTCCAATTGCATTACTTCTTCTTCAGGATGGATTTGTCCTAGTCGGGTCGGTGGCCGGCCAGCGCTACTGGTCCAGCATGCTGCCCGCCATCGGCCAGACCATCACCAGCGGTACCTGGACGCCAGATGATCAGCAAGTCTACCTGGGAACTGCTCAAGTACGTCGTGTGGTGTGAGGGGGGGTTGGGGTTGGGGTTGGGGTTGAACCCAGCAGTGACCGTTAATCACTTTCAGGGCGCTATTCTGGTGATGGACTTGATGGGCAACAGCGTGGGCATCGCCTTCCATCGCCAAGGGGTCCCTCTCGTCGAGTTGGCGTGGAACTGCCAGAGGTTCAACATGGAGGAGAGCGCGGACTGCCTGCAGCCTCCAAATTCGCCATATGCAAGGCCAGATGGTGGGCGTAAACACTGAAACATGTATATGGTCCCTATGTCTATCGTAAGTTTGACCTTTAGGAAAACCTTATGTGCTGGCTGCCTCCTTCAAAAATGGCGAGATTCTTTTGCTCACGGGACACGAAGACTTCATCCCACAGGTAGGAACACTGCTTCGTCGAAGGAGTCCGATTAACTTGGTTTATTTTTATTTTTAGGTGATAGTTACCGGCTTCCAGAACTTTTGCATAGACTGGTCGAACAGCGGCGAGCTGTTGGCTGTCGCCGGAAAGGTGTGCGAGCTACCTCTGCAGGCGTTGCACTCCTTCAAGTACGTCAACGAGGTCAAACTGTACAACACCCAAGGAATCCTCCTGTACAGGACTAAAGTGCCGTCAGAACATGTGAGTTGCTCGACCTGCCAAGGTCCAAGCATAAGGCAATATTATCTGTAATGGTGTCAGTTCTCTTGTCACTTTCTATAGCTGAACACACAGTCTGTTTCATTTCAGAGCCCTGTGTCTGCTATAACTTGGGGTCACAACGACAAGCGCCTGTTCGTGTCCACCGGCAACGAGATGCACGTGGCGTGGGTGTCCACGGCCGTGCCCACCCTGCAGTTGCTCAGTAGACTCAACATTCACAGACAGCTCAAGAGGGAAGAACAAGTGCGGGCCTTGCCGCTGCCGTGCAGGATACAGAACCTCATCGGCATGCTCTTCTGCACTACCATCAGGGTAAGGAGGCGCTTGCCCAAGAGTCCCATGAGTCAGGATAAGATTTCAGGGACTTTCCTGGACTGTAAACTTCCCCGGAAAGTTCTGTGTCCTTCATGACTTTGTTTTTAGTCATGTGTGCCTTCCTCCACCGGTCTGCTGAACTTCGTGATCCGGCCGCGTCCCAACCAGACACGCCTGCACTGCACCATGGTGCGCCACACTTTCAACTTGTCGCACTGCGACAACGGCGCCAGCGGAGGAGCAAGCGAAGACGCCAGCAACTTGGAGCTCAGTGATACCTACACCCTCTATCTGGAACACCTGGGAGGTTTCCTGCCACTACTCAAGGGCAAGAAAGTCAGCAAAATTAGGCCAGATTTCGTCATTTTTGATCCAACACTAAACGGTGAGGAGTTGACCGGCATACATGGGGTGCAGAACTTGTCCTTATGATGCTTTGTCCGTACTCAGAGGAGCTCACTGAGGAGTGGCTTCACTTGCCCCTGGACCACTCGGTTAGGAAAGAAGCGGCCAAGAGCCTCGTGTCGCCCGTCCATCCTCCATCGCCGCCTCCTCAGTCGCCGAGGTCACATCAGACCCTTCCGCCAGCCTCGTCTCAACAGCCGTCGCCATCAACGGCCTCGGAAAGTCCCAGACTCAGCAGATGGAGGAGGTCTCAGCAACAACAAAGCTCTCAGCAACAACAAAGCTCTCAACAGCAGAATAATAACAACAGAATGAGGTAAATGACTCTGAGAGGAAAAACTCTTTCCCTAACGCTCGTAGGGAGTTTAAGATCCTTAATGTTCCTTGAAAGTCCCCTCGAATGTCTGAGCAAGGGTAACTTTCAAGTTGGAAAGTTTGTCAGCATATATGTCTTGGAAATGAGAAAAATGTTTGCAATTTATCCTCTCTAGGTGTCCGGCTGCCAGACGCTTTTATAATCACACCGTGGACTTGGTGAACATTTTGCCTGAAGAGGAAAGGATAGCCGAGGTGACAGCAAATTTCTGGGGAACAAAGTTTCAGGTAAGAGTCTGAAGTGTTGCAACTTCAACGTTGGTTCAAGTAAAAAATGAAAAAAAAAATCACTTTTTTGATCCAGATTACGTCCAACTACTTGGACATGCTGCCCCCAACGCTCGGCCAAGTGACCTACAAGGCCAGCCTGCTCCATTTGCAACCCAGACAGATGAAGCTGGAGTTGATCGATCTCAGGGAGGCTTCCGACCTCTTCGACCTGGACAACTGGGACGAGGAGGAGGACGAGGAGTCCGAGGACGAGGACGAGGATTTCTGCCCATCTCTCCAGCAAGGTTCGTTCACGGATGGTTTCGAGGTGAATCGGTTAAAAAATCCGCTCTTTTACCAGGTGTCTCCATGAGAGATCATATCCTCAGAGCTGTCACAGATGAGAAGGAGCTGAAGAGAGAGGACGAGAAAGAAAGTAAAGTCACTCCTTCTGCCAATGCTGCTCCAATTGCGCCTCTTCCCACAAGGCACGATAAGTATTAACTTATTTTGTCTAAGATAAGAATCTGAGTGAATTATTCTTGCTTCATGCGACTAAAATTATGGAAAAATCATGTCAGCATTTTTGGAAAGAGAGTGGGGAACTTTCAATTTCTGTATAGATTTTGTAAGTGTCACATGTTTATACAAAAAGTCCATTTTGCAAGGACTTGTTAGAGCAGGGATAGGATGCAGGCAGGAATGATTATGGACTGACGTAAATCAACGACCCAATGTTGTGAGAGAGAATTTGTCTTGCAGATTGTCATTTTGCCTGCAACAGTCTTCTACGCCATCAACGCCCCTCACGGGCCTGAACGAGTCTTCCATCTGCAATGCAATCACCCAGCAGCAAATTCCGGAAGAGGAGGTGGAAGCCGAGTCCACCTTCGTCTCCAAATCGCCAAAAATTGTGTCAAAAGTGAAAAGTCCTTGCAAAAAAGGCGAACTTTCCGAAGGAGCCGTGGCTGTCGAAGCCGAAGTCATGGTGAGTGACCTAATACGATTTTTCGAGGGGGCCCAAATAGGAGTGTTGCCATCAATATCTCGGCAGAGTCCTGCAAGAGGTCTCCAAGTGAAGCCTTGTCTGTTGGAGCCTTCTTCCAAGCGTCGCCTTCGTATGTCTGTGAGCTGCGACAACTGCTTGGGCGACGGGAAGCTGGTCTTGAGCAGGAGGGACAGCGTGGGCAGCGGAAGCCCACACTCCACCAAGGAGTCGCCCAGAAGATGGGCAGCCAAGGTGAGACCGAGGAGTTTTGAGCACACAAGCACGTGGCAAAAACGTGGTCTTTTTCTTGGCAGCATCTGCTGCATCCCTGAGAAGTTGCACATACGCACAGCACACGCAAAACACGTGTGCCCAACCCATGGTGTAAAAGCTGCCCCTAGGCGGCTCCATGATCGTTGCATGGAATGGTGACATTGAAATGTGGTCTTTCCTCAGGTCGATGAGACTTCCGACGACTGCGACACTCCTGAAAATGTCACCGTCCAGATGGCCTCTTCCTCCCCCGTGCACCGCAGCAGCTCCGCCAACGAGCTGGATGTCATTGTAGACTTACTGGGGATTCCTCAGGATCCGAACCGAAACAAGAGGCTAATCCTGCTCAATAAGGAAGAGAATGAAGAAGACGAAGAGGAAAATTCTTCTGAGATCTCGGCGAGACATCCAAGTCTGGCCAAGTGCGGCAAGAGCAGAAGTTGCGGATCGGAGGAGGTACGAATGAGGAAGAGACGGCGTCGCGCGGATTCGAGGAAAAGCATCGAGTTGAAGCGTCGGAGCGCCTACTCCGGAGGGTGCAAGGGCAGGGAGGGCCTCTCCGGGGCCTGCGACGACTGCGAGGATGTGGCCAGGAAAGTCAACGACAAAAAACTCAACAAAGAGATATTCGACCTCAGACCCGACGAAGAAGAAGTTGAGGTTGAGGAAGAAGAAGAGAAACGTCCTGAGAGTCCTTTTGTGCCTCCAGATCCCTTGCCATCCATCAGAGAAAATATTCCTATCACGGACAAGAATTCTTTGAAAATTTGCGGAGAAAACACTTCACAACCTTCCAGGAGATTCGACTCTGTGCGCAGCCTCCTGGAGAAGGCAAGGAACATCTTGTTGTTCGCGTCGCTGAAGAACCGGAGGAGTCGGAGTCGGAGCAGGGGCAAGGGCGACGTGATTGTGGAGCAGCCGCAGCAGCCTCAGCCGGCCGCGACACAAGAGCAGTCCGCGGCTGACTTGGCCTACTCGCACAGCAGTCCAAACACCCCATTGGCGTCCAGGAGGAGGAAGACCAGGGCCAGGTCGTTCTCTCCAGTCAAGTAAGAGCAACTCCACAGCAGGTTGTCCTAGACCATAAGTTCATATCAAAACCAGGTCACTTGTACCATCTTTCATCCCCTCACAATTTCGAAGGACATCTCAGTGCCATTGCTTTTTCACTCGTGTCTGTATTTTGCAGGGTATTGTTGAACTCGCCGTTGCTGAGGCGCAAGAAGCAGACGCTTGACACTTCTGAGGAGGAGTTGATCAGCAACCAGCAGGACGACAGCAACAGCTCTGTGCTGCTCCATCAGCAGCAACAGCGCTCCAGTGAGGGTAGCTATCAAAATCTGGAGACATTTCAAAAGCAGCAGCTCAGACAAAAGGTACGCATGGCACCGGCGACCTCAGTCAATCAAATCTCTGGTCTCAACTTAGAGTACAGATACGGCTTTACAAAAAGGTCAGTGCAAACGAACGTAGTAGGGAGGTTTGCTGGGCAGTGGGAGCTTCATGTACACGAGCTTCAGTGAAAGCTTAGCTTCAAGTCATGAGAGCCTCCATTGTTCTTGAGCTGGTACGTAAGTCCTTGGCATAAAGTTTAGCCGCGGGCATGACTACACCTCATGTGCTACACTGGGACATTTTGAGTAGGGATTTTGATGTGGGACGCGTAGAGATGATACTCAGACACAATGTACAGTACAGAGGTTCATTGTCGGGGCTGCCCATTTTGGTGCTGGAATGCTCAAAACAAGACTCAGAAGCACCAAGCGAGGCAGACCTCATCAGACTCAGAAGCAGTGAGAGAAGACAGCCCAGATCATCCTCAGCAGTAGCGAGAGAAGGCAGACCTGATCGGACTCAGTAGGAGCGGGAGAAGACAGACCAGATCTTGGCCGCCCCGATCTTGGCCGTTTTGATCGTCGTCGACAGTAGCGAGGAAAGGCAGTCCAGAGCTTTGCAGACCAGATGGCCGTCATCCAAATTATCGAGATTTGCCGACTGTCGTCGATGCATTTTGTTTAAATGTTGAATTGTCACCTTCTCGCGTTTTTTTCACCCCCTCACAGAACGTAGCAACCTTTGACCCGGACGATAGGGTTTTGCATGCTAGTGCATAGCGCCGGAGGACCCGGGGAGTGAAACCCGGTGGAAATGATGGGCCAGGGGGATGGGATTGTTCCCCGAAAGTTTCAGTGAACGTGTTCATCAGTGTGAAGCCTCCATTTCAGCTTCGCAAGCTTGAGGATCCTCTTGCCTGTCAGAGAAGCCGCGCCAAGGCTTCTTGCGCCACGCCAACCCCAACCCCACAGTTCCTCTCGCCATTCTTGCCTCGACGTGCTCGGCGCAACTTTCAGTGGTCGCCGGCGTCCCCGTTCGTGTCAGTTCCGCCTCCGGTCAAGGTGAGGCCCCGGAGGAGGAAGCTGATCTTGAAGAACAAGTCCCCCATGTGGAACGAGGCCAGCCAGGTTGGGACGACTTCTTGACTCTGAGCTACCTTTAATGCAATCCACATTTCTCTTCTTCTTCCAGGTCTATCAGCTGGACTTTGGCGGGAGAGTCACTCAGGAGTCGGCCAAGAATTTTCAGATTGAGTACCGAAGTACTCAGGTAGGTCTGGTGTCAGCTAAAATTTAGCTCATGACTCTAATAGAACCCCTTTTCCTGGCCTTCCTCAGGTGATGCAATTTGGCCGCATCGACAGCAACGCCTACACCCTTGACTTCCAGTACCCGTTCACGGCCATCCAGGCCTTTGGCGTCGCTCTGGCAAATGTCACGCAGAGGCTGAAGTAGTAGCTCCGCCGGGCTTGGGGCAGTTTGTTTGTCTGCATATATCAACGAATGACAGTTTAGTGTTAGGTGCAAGACGCTTTTATACTTCACCACTACACCCAGTGCTTAGCCCGAGAGTTCAAGAGGGTCGCCATTCAGCGGCAGAAATCAGAACGAGGCATCGGAGTGAACAGTCTGCATGTAGTGAGACAAGCGCGCCTGCTTTGCTTGCATTTGGATAGCTAATTTTCGTTTTTACATAGGAACACTATTTGTAGGCAATCTTTAATCACTGATATCTACAATTGGAAGCCGAAGCGTTAATTTGACTTTGGTTGAAGTTGGGGTTTTGACTCTCTTCCAACCCTGTGGTTGAACTCACATGTTTGTCGGATTTGGCTGGACGACACGACTGATGAATCTCTCGCCACGATGTTCCACCATTATATTGATGTTGTAATAAAGCTTAGTTCGCGTTGTTTCCGGGCAATCCTCGCGAGCTCCAGCGTTCTTTGACGCCACGCACGCCTCTGTGTGAAATGTTGACGCGGTCTTCGAGTAAATAGTTGCTTGTGCATGGAAGAAAGCAGCTGCGGATGCGCTTCCACTCTTGTTCCTGGTGGTACCACTGTTCCAAGGTCCTCGGTGGTCTCTTCACCGTTGTCGAGGCTCGTGGTCGACAGAGCAGCAATAAGTACTGGAACGAGAATTATTTGAGCATTCGTTGCCTCCATTGTCACTTTTGCTCCTGCTCCTGCATTCTCTCATGGTTGGTGCTCTCATCCTCGGCCTTGCCATACTTCACGATCCATGGCCTGGTCGTCATGAGCTCATGGCTGGAGGCAGGTCACGTTTCATGCCACGTGATCATGCCTGCAGTCCTACAACACTATTTGTGACCCGTACTCTGTCGTGTGTGGCTCACGTTGTGCAACAGGCACAAGAACTGCACAGTGGATGACAGGATGCCGTGCATCTCATGCTTCATACTCTGCGACTAATAAATTTAGATTTCCTGCAAAATAGAAAGATTTGGTCACATATTCAGCTTTCACACACGGCCAATGGGACAAGATTTCTCCATCTCCTCCTCCTGTTCTATCATGGAGAGATTGGTTTGATCACGGTGCCAGCGTGTGTCTTTTTACCTGTCATAAAATATAACCTCACATTTCTTCTACCTCCACTAGACATTTTGACCGCATGCGACTCTTTCGGAAGAGGACGACTCAGTGCGAGCTACAAAACTTTCTTCAAAAAGCTTTAACAAACTTCATTGCTTCACTTTCTTTAATTTCGATTCACATATAGTAATTACTTGGGAAAGCTTGCAAATATTCCTAACTGACGCGAAATCGCTGAGCGGGACGAGATCATTCGGTTGCGCGAGGCTTCTTTGGGACAACAGAATCTGTAAAATTCATTCATTCGGCTATTCAAGAGAGGTCGGGCGACCGAAGACTCTGGGGCATCCGAGGAAAACGTGACCGTGGCCAAGAAAAACGCGAGGGCGGCCGAAGAAGACGCTAGGGAAGCCCAGGAGGACGCGAGGGCGGCCTCATCCTCGGCGCGGAGGCCGTCATCCGCCGGATCTCCGAAGAACTCGACGTCGCTGCGCACGGCATGGCGGAAGCCGAGCTTGACATCTCCGGGCAGTTGAAACCAAGAAGACGGAGAGGATGATACTCCAAGCCATACGGGCTGTCGAAGAGGCGCTCGCGAGGGTCGAAACAAGAGTACGGGCGGCCGAAGGTGGAAGGCGAGCAATTTCTGGCATTCCTACAAAAATGGCGGAGACGACACCCATCGTCGATCGTCGCCCCTCGGCGACGGCCATCCCACCGGGCCCAAGTCAGCGTCCCCCGGAATCTCCACTCCCGGGCCCGCCGAGGACATCTCCACGGCGTACCTCGGCGTCACCAAAGACTGGACGAAGACGATGCTGTGCGTCGGCCTTTTTGACCCTGGGCAGCTGGTGGTAACGGACGCCGGCTCCGACTCGGAGCGACCGTTGGGACTGCTCACGGAGGTCCTTCAAAAATGGCGGACGGGAATCGATGAGACCAAGGAGGCTCCGGCCGGCCCAGGAAGCCAGCAGGGCGGCCGAGGACGACTTGAAGGAGGCCACGGAAGAGGCAAATGCGGCCGAAGAAACAAGGCAGGAGGAAGTCCTGGACGGGATCGTCCAACTCTTGGAGACGGCGATGGATAAGACAAAAAGTTGAGGGACGGCCTCCGCTGACTCGGCCTCGCCACCAGCTGAAGTTCACCCCATGGACTCGCCACCGGGCCCAAGTCGCCTTCCTTCGATGCGGTCGCCGGGTCGCAAATTACCGCGATCTCGGCCGTCTGGCAAAGCTCCTCGACGCTCTTCTGGCGCACTTGGTACCAGTTGACGCGCGTGGGCTTCTTCCAATCGGTATGGCCTCCCAGTTTTGTCATCTGGGCTTCAGGAAATGCTTCGGTGACGCCACGCACTGTCACGACGAACTTTTCTTCTATTTCCTCGGCCACCCCCATGCTTGTAGTGTGGTAGTCCCACTCTGTGTTGAAGGTGAGGAGGAGAGCCCACGCAAGCAAGCGAAACATCCGGGCGCATCATCAAGAAATTGAAGATGCTCCACGTGTACGCGGAGAATTCCTCGTACTTTGTCACGAGCATGGACATCGCGCCGGAGATCTCAGAAAAGCTGTCCCTGGTTGTCTCCGCTCTTTCTGAAGCTTTTCCTCAAGCGGAGACTAAGAAATTGGGAGGTAACAACGACCAAGACCGCCCGTCCCGGGTGAAATGTTCCGGGGTCCGTCTAAGAAGCGCGGAAGAGCTGGTCCCAGTGGCCGAGATACTTGTGGTCTGCACTTGGACCGACGAAGTGCGGGAAGGGGTGACACCGGCTCTGGACAGAGTCTACGCCCTCCCATGCGCGGACGAGGACATCGCTGACTGCTACGTCGGCGTGACGGGAGATTGAGCGAAGAAAGTTCCCGTAATTCGAGTGTCTCGGACCAGCCAATTCCGAGCTTATGGAGCGGTAAAGTTCATCCTGCCACGATCCATGGAAGTGCGACTCATCGGAAAGGCGGGCCTTTGTCACGGCCGCCACGACGGTCGTCAACTGATTTAGTCTTAGACAGTGGATTCGACCCGCAGACCCAAGTGCTGGGATGAGGAGGAGACGTGGCGCCCGTGCGAGAGCGTGTCGTCGTCGTGGGTACTCGATTTCTGCGACGCCGTGAGTATATTAACGAATGATTTTTACCATGGACTTGTGCAGTGCTTTCATCAACGTTACCTAAAGTTTCAGGAAAGCAGATCTGATATCAATATCGCGAGGGACGCCGTCACCGTCAGACCGACGGGGGCAGCGATCCCAATGTATCCGGGGACGGCGTACGATTTCGCCATTGGTGGTCACGCTGGACTTGACTTGAGTTTTGACAAGACAATATGGACTTGGACTCATGGGTTCATCTAGGCATCTGGACCGCGTGCAAAAACTACTTCCTCAGAAGAGGACCGGTCACTGCAGTGCACGTCGTGACAGGTCCTGAGGGCCTGCAACCTGGCCCGCTAGGCCCCAATGCACCTATCGGATTTCCTCCGAGCGTGCTTCGCGGCTGTCCCTCCGAAGTGAAGAAAAAGACGGCGAAATAGAAGGGATAGTTTCATACATTTATATATTTGTATGTTGAAGAACAAAGTTCTGTTCCAAAAGTTTTGTCCAGTTTTTGAAAAGAAGTGTCCTTAGAAACCAATGTGATTAGGGTGTGAGATACATGTAACGATGCGTTTCAATGACATTAGAAGGCATGTGCAGCTTGGGGTCGATAGTGACAAGACATAATACTGAAACTGTTTAGGTTTCGTGCTATCATGCCAGTAGACGCGCGGTCCAAAAGAGTGCTAAAAGGTGATTACTGAACGTTTCCCTGGGTAGAATAACGAGTCACAAGGTTACGATATTCCGTCTAGTGCGTATTTTACAGCATTCAGATCTTGTGACTGTTAAAGAATAACACGAGCTGTCTTTTGACCAAGTGCGGGAAGCTACTCCTAGGGTACGTCAGGTCAAAACTCTCTCACTGCCCTTGGTGTTCTTAGCTGTTGACAGATGTATCGAAGTGTTGCAACAGAGAGGAACGCTCCAAACTTAGACACAGTTCGCCTTTACAGCACCAACATGCGTACACTTCCAGTGAGAAACCAAAGCTGGACAATTCGTGGTCTATAACTCACTCGCTAATGTCACTCTGTAATTTAAGCGATTACAGCCGGCCTCTCAGCCACCAGCTTAACCCAGTTTCGGTGGGGGGGGGGGGGGGGGGGGACCATTTCGGTAAAGAGCCATAATTATTCCCTGGCATTAGAAATTACACACCTCC
>JAAUXU010079529.1_pt1 | contig 20798 bp, 29 predicted proteins | sample 7278151 | NCBI WGS metagenome assembly JAAUXU01 (sample SAMN14350113, study PRJNA611818) | marine sediment metagenome | isolation source: surface marine sediment (1.8m) | place: French Polynesia: Moorea | collected 2018-08 | reverse complement strand
CATCCCAATGACTGACAATGTTCTTTAGCACGACCAGAGGAACGATGACGAGAGGTGAAAAGTTGTTCTTGCTCAAAAACAGTTCGATGCTGTTGGACTGGAGGACACAAAGTCCCGCTGAGTCCCGTTGCTTGACGACCCGAGTCTATATTGTGCCTGTGTGACCGCTCCCTAAGCAGGATCAAAGTGAATTTCACTTCTTTCTTTGGCTTAATTGCGACGTGATTCCTCGACAGAAGAGGATCTTTTTTTTCTCCCTCCTTCTGTTCTTCCTGCGTTAACGACTGGTGAAGTCGCGAAAAAAAAGTGATTTACTCATCCTGCAAAAGTCGCATCCGCTGCAAACAAACGCGAGCGATCTTTTGCACTGCTTTACACCTTCCTGTGATCATCGTCGTCAGTCAGTCAAGCAGACACACAGGGAGGCAGCCTCAAATTTCCTCCGAGCACGCACGCAGTTTCGCACCAAAGTGAGTGTGAGAGAGCAGAAGACAAATACGAAGTACGTGGGCGACGCGCACCACACGCGGGAGGAGGAGAAGACGTCGTCGTCGTCGTCGTCGTCGTCGTCGTCGACGTCGCCACCGCCGCCGCCGCCGTCGTCGTCGTCGTCGTCACTGCTGCAAAGGAAATTGCGCAGGAAGAAGAAAGAGAGAAAACGAATTCATTGGAAGAAAAAGGGTCATACGAGAGTTCTCTCTCCCTCTCCACCGGACACTGCATGTGTCTGGTGGAGCAGCAACAGAGCTGGAATATGTGCAGACTCCACCAGACAAGACTCATGAGGCGGTCAAGGACTCAGGATTGGCTGAAAAAGAACCAAGCAAATACAAACAAGTCCACCCCAGCAAAGTTGCCAGATCAGTTGCCCTGCTTGTGGTCTTCCAACAAGTGTCAAATGAAGGACGGTTTAAGACACTCTTAAGCAACATCTATAAAGTAAATTACTCCAGAAAGTTAAAACTCATTTCAATAACTGAAACACGATCATGAAAAGATCAGCATCACGTTCAGGTGTTCAGAGTGTTCACCATTATTTTCCACCTCAGAAAGCCCAAAGCCTTGTTGCCCACGTTGTTCTTGCTGAAGAAGTACTCGTTTTGCGCATGCTCCAGCCGGACAAAGCAGCGTGAGCGGCCAGGAACTAGAATATTGCGCACCCTGAGCAGGACAGTGCACAAAGAGGCTTCTGCTTCTGCCTCCTCAGGACAACGATCTCGCTCTCGCTCTTCAGAGCGACATTAAAACTTTTTTTGTGCCTTTGCTCGAGCGCTCGCTCTTTTTCTCTCTCTACCAGACAACCATAGCTCAGGCGAGCCTTTTGTTTCACTCAGGCTAGGGCGGCTGAGCGAGGGCTGAGGAATAAGAATCTCTCTCTGCTGCTGCACGAGCGCCCTCTGCTGAAGTTTGCGCCGTCGACGCCGTCGACGCTGTCGACGCCGTCGACGCCGTCGCTATCGACGGCGCCAAAAGGAATGAGCAAGCGTTGTTAGTCGAGGCTGCAAACTCTTTCTGAGTGATCGGCTTCTCCAAAAAAAGAGACCCTGAATACAAGCACACGCGAGCGCGCGCGCGCGAATATTAGCTGACGCGTGCGTGTGCGTGTGTGTTTTTGAGTGTGCGTGCGTGCCTGGGTGCGTGCGTGTGTGTGCTTTGACAGCAGGAGTACACATTGCCGAGGACGTGACTGCCGGTGTCTACCCTCATGACCGTAGGCCAAGCGACGGCCATGGCCTTCCCGCCGCCGCCGTCGCCACAAGCCGCTGCCGCCGCCGCCGCCGCCCTCGGTTTCTCGGCCGCCGCGGCGTCTCCCGCCGCCACCGCGGCCGCGGCGGCCACTGGCGGCGCACTTCTATGTCAGCCGCCGCCGCCGAGCTTGGCCCACAGCTACCCCGGTCTGTTCCCTCGCGGCTTCTTCAGCCGCGGGTTGCCGCAGCAGCCGCACCTGCCTCTGCACGCACCGTCAGCCGCCGCCGAGGACGACGACGACGGAGTCAAGGATGATCCCAAGGTGACCCTGGAGGCCAAGGAGCTCTGGCAGAAGTTTGCGAGCTACGGGACCGAGATGGTCATCACGAAGACTGGCAGGTGAGCAAAGTTCCGAGCAAAGTTCCTCCCCCCTCCGTCCGCGCGGCCCTCGTCGTCGTTGTCGTCCTCGTCGTCGCCGCCGTCGTTCGTCGTCGCCATCACGTGTCCACCGGTTGCAGCCAGACGAAAATTGCCAAAATTGCCCCCTTCTCCACCCTGAGTGCGGCAAATTTGATCCTGATGATGATCCTCCAATTATTCTTAACCCATTGTTGGGAAAGGGGGCGTAAACACCTCCATAATTTCTCTGGACAGCGATGACGCCTCTGATTTAGCAGAAACAATTTTCACTGCAGAGCTGAAATTGTCACTTGTCAGTCAATCAAGCGTGCCGAATGCTGTCAATTTCTTGGCAAAAAAAGAGACACGGTCAGAGCAAAGTTTGGTGCAAAAAAACCTTGAAAAAAAAACCCAAAACCAACATTGGCATTTCAATCATCGTGCTTCATTCGTGCCGGACTACTTACGTGAGGCAGTCGCCACAGCGGTTGTCGTCGTCGCCGCCGCTGTTGTCGTCGCGCACCCTTTGGGCCACGAATGATAACAACAATAAAAAAAAGATCGATTTTATGTTTGTCTCTCCTCCTCCCCCCCAAAAAGGAGTCTGAGCGAGCAAAACAACCCAAGAAAGGTGGCATTTTTGCTGCTCAAATAGAGTCCTGCGCCGACATGTTTGTTTAAGTTTTGTCGCCTATTGTTTCTGGCTGCTTCCACCCACCCCCCGCCGGGTCTTGGCGCCGGTCAACTCTCCCCCAAAAGCTTTAAAAGTCGATTTTTCTCCCTCCGCACGCAGTGACACCACCTGGCTCTTCTAATCACAGCCTGTCAAAATGCCCGTTGCAAAGGGATAAATCGTATCGGGCAAGGAGAGAGAGAAAAAGGTCAGTCCGGGCTCACGTCTCAACCTCCCGAGGGCCCGGGGACGACTGGCTGAAGGGGGAGGGGGGGGAGGCTGAGCAACAATGAGCTTCATCTGTATGCCGTCATCAATTCTCCACACCGATATTGGAGTTGGCTTCTGAAGACCGGTGCAGGTTGGGGCCCCCTGGAATCTGGATGGACTCAGTGCAGCACTCGTGCACTGCGCGGAAGCGACTTGGTCGGTGGCGTTGAGTAGACGACTTTGATTCGCTGGGGGGGAAGGTGCAAGACTTGACAGTATTCGAATCTCCCCAACTTTCCAAATTTGCCAGTCCCAGAGCCTGGAACTGACGGGCATCAGCAGGGTTGCCACCACGTCAAGAGACTTTTTTTTTCCTGTCTGACTCTGACTCATCTCTCAGTCCCAGTACAGTCTGCTGTCAAGACTCCCGAACCCTGACGGACAGGGTTGCCATGACGCCGGGCCTACTAGACCTCCATGGCCTGCGATTTCCTGCCCGCAGCGTGGAAAGTGATCGAGACTTGTGCAGTCCTCAGGGGTGAGGATGGATCAAGGGGGAAAACAAATTCAAGCTGCTTCCTGTGGAAAAACAATTTCGGCGAAAGCGAACGGCCATTAACTTGATCAATTATTCAGACAACGGTTGAGCTGCCAGAGGTGCAGAGAAAAAACTTTACTTTCCAAGTACTGGAGCAGATTGAGAAGAGGAAGAAAGTACTTTTTTTTCCTCCTTCGGAGAAAAGAGGGGTTGATGATTGCGCCCTATTTTGACGCCGACTCTTTCAAATATTTGCAGCAGCCCCCGTTTACTTGGAAAGGTCGGGGAGGAGGAAAGAAAAAACTTTCCTCAGGACATCAACACACTTAATTGCTAAATTGCAGCCTCGCAGACAGGTGCTGACATGCGCGGAAAACTTTCTGTTTGCACAGGCCAAATTTGGCGGTCGCGATCGTTGCAGAAATCCTTCCCCCCCTCATTGGCGCCTGCTCATGTTTGCAGCCATTTTCTTTGTCGCGACGTTCTCAAATGGTGACAAGACGATTATCATGACCGTGGCCGCCGCCTCCGCCGCCGCCGCCACCGCCACCGCCACCGCCGCCGCCGCCGCGATCCTCTTTCCTTGGCGACAAAATGATCGGCAGCCGAACGCTAAGCTGTCTGACCCTGTTTGACCGTCTATGACCGGCGCCTTTAACCACACAGAAAATGATGACCTCCGCCTATTTCTTCTCCCACAGCAGCTCTGTGGAATGAGAAAATGGATAAGGAAGTTGCGAAAAAGAAAGAAAAAGGCAAAACACTTGACTTTTGCTGCAATTTCGCTGGGGAAAAGGCAGCAGAATTACGACTGTTCGTAACTGCTTAGATTTCATTTAAGCGAACTTGCGAATCAAAGTGCGACACCGACTGTGCCAGTCCACATGTGGTTTTTGCAAAAAAGATCCCTCGATTTTTGCAAGCTCTTGACTGAAATTTTCACTTAACTTTCAATTTTTTCCAAGCCAAGTGTTGTTTTTTTTTGCGAGATTGACTGAACAAGCCTCTGCCAAAAATCTGCGAATGTGCACTCTGCTCCAGTCACTCCCGGAGCTGCTCGATCAAGCTGGACGCTCAAGGTGTTGCATAGTAATGATGGGTGATTATGAGTGTTGCATTTCTCGACGTCCGGCAAAACAAGACTCCCGTCAGAGCTGTTGTTGACCTCGTCCGGGTCTAAGGTGTCAGTCAAGAGTCAAATCACGGCTTCCCTCCTAGGGCGACCGAGAAATGAGACTTGGACATGTGAGGAATTTGTCTCACCGAGAAGAAAGTGCTGCTGATACCACGGTTGAGAAGTCAACTCACACACCTGAGGTGGTCATTTTCCAATCAATCTGTGCTCACGACCTCATCTTTTCCGCAGGCAAATGTTTCCGCAGATGAAGTTTCGCCTCACGGGCCTGGACGAGAAGGCCAAGTACATCCTCTTGCTGGACGTGGTCGCCGCCGACGACTTCAGATACAAGTTCCACAACAGGTGAGCCAGACATGACGCTAAGAAAGACGCATGCTCCAGCTGACATTCCCGTCGTGCGAGTTCACGACGACGTCAGAGGGATGAGGGAGGCGGTCGTAATTGGCTTTGGGGTCCATGCACAGCATCAAGTATTGAAAACAAGGGCTGTTTGGTGGAGGAGATACAGGATAGGTTAATTGACGGCACGAAATTTCTCCTGTCGGCCCCCCGCGCTCTTCCTGGTGTCAACATTGTCGCCCAAGCAAACAACGATCCCGCCACCATTTCTTTCACCGTTTTTCCCCCCTGTGCGACGTAGGCAGGGACGACGGAGGGAGGGAGGGGACTGGAGAAGAAGTCCTGTTGGCGCCAGCCCCCAACAGAGCAGCAGCAGCTGAAAAGCCCCCACGGGAGGAGGAGGAGGAGGAGGAGAGAAATTCCAACAAGGCAATTCTTTAAGAGTTCATGTTCTTTTGCAGCCGTTGGATCGTGGCCGGCAAGGCGGACCCGGAGATGCCCAAGCGGATGTACATCCACCCGGACAGCCCGGCCACGGGCGAGCAGTGGATGCAGAAGGTGGTGTCGTTCCACAAGCTGAAGCTGACCAACAACATCTCGGACAAGCACGGGCTGGTAAGGAGCCGCCATTCTTTGGGGTTGCATTTGTAAGGGAGGCAAGACATTAACCGCAGGCTAGGGCTAATCTCTCAACTTGTTAGAGAGGGTTGGACCATACCCATTAGCTGGTTGGAAGTAGCACAAACTTCTACTACCTGCTTGACTACAACGTCCACTGTCTCAAGGCCTGCCTGCACACGTAGTACACGGGCAGCCACTCGTCGGGCAGGAGGGGGCAGACGGCTTTAATCAAGGTGAAGTGTTCGGAGCGCTCGAGTACGTCTCAATCATCGCACGCACAAGTATGCACACATTAGAGTGAGAAGCTCTGCTGTGTCCATTATGAGTGGTTCGTTTGCCTTTGCGTGTCTGGAGGTAGTTTGCTCTTTGGTCTCGGCGGCGTCGACGGCGTCGACGACGACTGCAGCGGCCACGTTGGCAGCTCCCTCCCCCCCCCCTCCCCAGCGGATGCGCGCGCACAATAAATAGCGCAGACACACACAGACAGACACCAATTCATACCGGTGCAATATAGTTTAAAAGCTTTGCTTGCGTGCCTGAGTCTCGCCTAATTATTCGACAAGGTGGTTGTTGTCTTTCTTCACGGCTCACACGAGCCTCCTGCAGCCGGCGGCATGTGCGAGATATCACCGATATAGCAACTTGTGCTCTTCCACATACGTGTTAGGTGGCAGTGCAAACACATAAAGTGCTCAGAGCACGCGCTCTTTGTCTGACAGGAGTGGAGTAGTAATGGTACCTGTCTGGAATGGTAACTAGTGTGAAGCATGGAGAAGGCAACGGCCGACAACAACGCAGGCAGCAGCCATTACTACCTCGAGAAGTGCTGCTCAATGATATCCACGCCTTTTATTCTTCCTACTACTGCCAGCGCAACCGGCGGGCAGGAGCAAGCAATACTATGTGTGCACTGAGTGCCAAAAAAAGAATAAGCAAAAAAACCCCGAGGGTTCGCTCGAGCTGAGGATGCGTGCCAGTGCGTCTCGTCAGCTCACCGTGTGATGCGTCGCACTCTGGGTTGTGCACCATTCTTTTTGCCTCACAGGTCGGAGAAATAGTCTTTTTTTTTTTTTTTAGCCGAGTTACTCGTGGCCGCAGACCCTTATTCTTCTCCCTTTTTCTGGCTCTTCCACCGCAAAGCCAAGTGTTATTTTGACATGAAACCGAACAGCCACTTCTTGACACCTTTGCCACTCGAGGAGGATATTTACCGATTACGCCGAAAAACACGAGCGAGACGAAGAAGGAAAGGGTTGCCTGGAAGGCTGGTGCTCCGTCCATCAAGGCATGCAAACATTGTTCAAGGGTGGTCTTCTCGGAAGACCCAGAGCAAAAGCTTAGTCTTGTCACAGATGCATAAGGAGTGTGGAAAAATTGTCAGACGAGCTCGATAGCAAAAGCTCGTGTGTGTTGTCTTCCCTCTCATTGGTTGGCAGGCTGACAACAACGATTGCACTTCGTTGTTGCCCTCCTATTTCGTCCGAAACGGCCGGCTGCTGTTGCTGCCGTTGCTGCCGTTGCTGCTGGCGTCCCCCCCATTTAACATGCGGTATGTCAAGCGATGGAGCAAAGAGAATGTGTGTGTGTGTGTGTGTCAGCTGGCAGCTTATAAGCGAGATCGACCCGCAGGAACACGGCTCTGATCCATCCTCCCATTTGACTTGATCCCTCCTCTGCTGCTGTTCGGTCGAGACTACTACAAACAAGAGCTGCTGCCTCGCCAAATACCTTTTGTAGTCAGTTGACAGCTCTGGAGACTTTCGATCGAAGCCACCACCCCAAAAGTGATGCCTGAATACATCCCCCCTCCCCCAAAAAGAATTTCAGGTGCTTGTCTGTCCGTGAACTGCCTGGTCCGGGTAGAACAATCGGACTGTTGAGTGAGGGCGCTTTTGTAGCAGGGACGACAGCGTTTTAACGAGAGCGAGAACAACCAACCCTCTCTGTGATTCCCGAAATGAAGCAGTGGAACATACACAACCCCTCCTCCTCCTCCTCCTCCAGGTTCTTCTCCCTCTTCTTCTTCCGAATCTACTTTACGGCTTCTGAAACAGGTTTTTACTGCCTGGTAGAGGCCGATAAGCCAAGGTACTGCGTACATGGCTACACTATTGCTTCTCCGTCTACTACTGGCTCCCCCCTCCAACTCCCCGTCCCCTTCTCAGGCTTAGGTGATGTTTTTCTCACCACCCAATGGGCTCCTTCAAAGATAGAAGCCAAAGGTCTGAAGGCATGGCAAGTCTAATTAGTTATCGGGCTGAAAAAAAGTTATCTTGATCAGCGCAGGTCTAGCAGGGGGCTTGAGACGTCGTCTTTGGTTAATGGATGCTCGAGAAATGGGCATGTCGACACTACAACATTCATAATGGGCTGGCAAAGGCTCATTTTCTGCTGCCAGCCGAAAGGATGATGATACTTTGGGAACGCCGAATAGGTAGGTAGGTGCCTGAGCGTGCTATACATGAGGGAATATTCGCGCTTGGCATGCAATGGAATGCAGCAACGCGCACAACAACGAGGTCGTCTCTCTCCAGAGAGACAGAGGGAGGAATGCGGAGATGAGGCTCGCGGGCTTAATGATGAAGAGTTGAAGTCGGTGGCTGCAAGCAGAAAAAGTGTCCAACCAACACTTCGCTCACAGCAACGGAAGTGGCGAGGAGGAGCTGCTGCAGCTTCTTTGGCACTTAATCTTCGGAAATCACGCACTGGCTCTTGTTGTTGTTACTGCTGCTGCTGTTGCTGGCGGAGTTTCGAAATTGTGTTAGCGCCTCCCGGACGCATTAATCAACGAATCAACGATCCTCTTCCCTGCCAAAGTCATTATCGACTGATTTTTTTGTTTGTTTGTTTTTCACATGTGTACAAAATTAGTGGAGAGGAGGGGGGGGGGAAGAAATGGCCACACTAAGCAAAAAAAAAATTGGCCGCAGTATGCAATCTACTACACACCGATCGAATCACGACGTCCCTCCGGCTAAGGAAGAAGTAGGAGGAGAAGAAGAAGAACCCTTTGTTGCCTCTCGCCACGACGACGACGTGCATGCTCTCTTCAATAATTAATTTGCGTGTTTTCTAGCAGCAGCAGCTGCAGCACCACCTCGGTCTGCCGGTGCTGGGACTGCCGCGAGGTGTTGATTGCCTCTCGTCACGTGACCGTCGAGTCTGTTCTCCTCGCCGAACACATCAAGCATGTTTACTCTGGGCTAACTAGCCTGTCACCTCTCTCTGGCTCTGTACTGCGGCATGTGAGAGAGCGAGCGGGCTAGCGGGCCGACGAGCCCGGGCAAGTCTTTATCACTCCCATAATGGTTTTTCGCGAGGAGAAGGTTAAAGTAACGTCTTCCTTCCTTTGTGAAAAGAGCAAACAACTCATTTGATGACAGGAACGACGACGACGAAGGCGGCGTCGGCGGCGGCAGCGGCAGCGGCGGCGGAGGCGGCCATTTTGGAATCGCTCCCCTCCCTCCTCTTCTTTTTCTCGCTCCATATCAGAGCCCTGAGGCGGCAATAAAATGAATTGTGCACTCCGTTGGTTTAAGGCAATGGCTTTGTTGGCCCCCCTCTATCTGTCCGACGTAGACGACGACGATGTCGACGTCGTCGTCGTCGTCGTCGTCGTCGTCGTCGTCGTCGTCGTCGTCGTCGTCGTCGTCGTCGTCGCTGCTCCCTCAGCCATTGGAATATGTGTACATTGTGTGAAGGAGGCTGTCATTAGAAAGAGAGGGAGGGAGGGAGGGAATTACAGCTACGTTTGGTGCAATCGAGATCGCAATCACTTCTGGTCACATTGACGAAGGTTTTCCCCTGCCCTAAATAAGCGTGGTGTCTTCATCTCAATCTCAGAGCTCCATGTGGAAGAAGACACAGCAAACAAGCATGGTGGAAATGAAATCGATCCTGTTCAAACTGTGCAAACTCTTCTGAGAACTCCAGCTTTTAAGAGAGAGGCTCTTTGGCTCTCTTCGCCCTGCTGGATATCAGAGAGAAGAAGAAGACGACTGTTGTGATCCCTCCAGTGTGTCTGTTTTGTTCGCATCTCCGCCCCGCTAATCACCTTTTCCTCCGCTCTCCCCGGGTCGGCCAGCAGCAGGCTGATTATCAATGAAGTGTGGGAGTCCGAGTGCTTAAAAGGGCAGCTGGCGGGAGGGCAGTGAGGAGTGAGTGAGGAGGCAAAGGCAAAGCAGCCTCTGGAGGGAAAATAATAATTTCTGCCAAGACCACCTACCCATTTGTGAGCGCTTAGCGGCGGCTTTTGTTGTCAATTTTCTCTCTCCCCTTGTTTTCTGCTATACTGGGATGGGATGGATGCCCCTGGCAGGCGCATAAATAATGTGCTTTGGTAGGGACGATGACGACGGCAGGCGGTGCTTGGTCGTGGTGCCAAAAGCTGGAGAAGCTTCATGCATGCTTGCAGCTTCTCTTTGGACGAGTTATGGCCGTTAACTTCTGTTACATGTTCAATTGCTTTTGTTCGACAATACCTCCGAGCAAAATGTGCATTAGCTCGTGCTGCGGACGTCACGAGGCTGGTAGCGATAGCGGGGGCAGAACCCGTCCAAAGTGACCTTCCAGACGGCCCAGACGGTAATCCTTTCAATTGCCACTCCATCACCACGGGCGAGGAGGAGGAAGACAAGAACTCCGCGGCCTCCGTTTGCATCTATGGGATGAGCAACGAATGCTCAGCTCGGAATCAGTGTCGGATCAGAACATGTGCCGGCCACCCTGTCTGTAGCAGTGAAGAGATCTTTCCTTCGCACTGCGCTGATCGATTTCTATGTTCCAATTGGTATCCTTTCTTGTACTGGCTGGGTCAGGGTGAAGAATTGGGTGCCCACCTGTCTGTCCATCCCTCACTTTGGACCCTGCAGCCAGCCAGCCAGCCAGCCAGGGCCGGCAGGCCAAGCCAGGGGCCTTTGCTCGCTCGCCACCGGCTACTACCACTTGGACGCCTGCGTCGGGCAGCGAGCGAGATGATGGAGACATTAGAAATTCAATGATGTACAAATTGAGATACATCGATTCGATAGATTGGTGCAACACGCACGCCTGAGGAGATCTGATGAAAAGGCATCTCTGCTGCTTACATCAAGCCGAGCCTCGCGTGCGTGTTCCACAGGAAGAAGGAGCAGGAGAACGGGCTGTCGGCCTTGTCTTACTGGCCCGGGCTGGCCGCCCGGCTGACTGGGCGTAGGCAATCTCAATCTAAATGAGCGCGAAAAGAATGAATTATGGATCTCTCGTCGGTTGATTGAGTTTTGCTGGGATCTCTTCACGTAGGCAGTGGTAGCAGCCGCGGCCGCCGCCGCCGCCAGCAGCGGCAGCAGCGGCAGCAGCTCCACCACCATTGTTTTCTATTAGCAGATGATTTATGATGTGTGCACCAATGTCTGCTCTGCCCCACTGCGAGCTTCTGAAAGCAAAATGTTGCACATTGTATCGATTCATACTGTGGAGAAGAAGAACCTGCTGGCTTTTTTTTTCTCCAAGCCAACATGTTGACATACACACACATGTGCTTCTTCTTTTTCGACGGCTTTTATCTCCCGACGATGGCGATATCTTGTTTCAAGCTTTGGTTCCCAGGCTCTCCTACGTCGGCATATGGACAGAGCCACTACTTGGGTGTCTGCTCAGATGACCACTTGGTCGAGGCCAGCCTGCAGAGGGAGATTGTTCCTGCTGCTGTTGCTGCGGCAAAGGTGTGTAATCTGAGCCTAGTGGACACACAATAAGTGTTTCTTTGCCATCCTCCGCCTTGTACGAACCAGCTACACACACACAGAGAGAGAGAGAGAGTAAAGAGATCAGCGCGAAAACAATAACACTGCGTGCTTGAGTTACCTCCAACGATAAGCAAACTCTTTTTTCTTTCTCCGGCTAATAATCTCTTCTTCTTTCTCACAGACCATCCTCAACTCGATGCACAAGTATCAGCCCCGCTTTCACCTGGTCCGCGCCAGCGACATCATGCAGCTGCCCCACTCCACGTTCAGGACGTACGTCTTCAAGGAGTGTGAGTTCATCGCCGTCACAGCCTACCAGAACGAAAAGGTGACGCCCCGCGCTTACTACCAACATACGTGACATGAACGGATGTGGACACTTCAGAGTCTTTCTTTACAGATCACACAGCTCAAGATTGATCACAACCCGTTCGCCAAAGGGTTTCGCGAATCTGGCGCAGCAAAGTCGCAAAAAAAGTGAGGATCTTTTTCTTTTCTTCTCTCTTCTTTTTGCAGTTAAGTTTGCAACTGTCCTTTACAGACGCTCACATCCGTCATCGCCAGGCAGCATCGGCGAGCGCCTTCCTGCATCCCAACAGCGTCACTCCTTAGTCCAAAGTCACAACGGCAGCGAGTGTGATGACGAAGAGGAAGAGGAGGAAGGCTTGGATGTCGTGGGCATTGACGAGAACGGCAAGGTCAGTCCGGCAGGGACACCCGCCAAGAGGGCCTTCGACGTCAGCTCTCTGATCGGGGAAGCGAGCGCTAATTCCCCGCCGCCGCAGCAGCACCAGCCGCTTTCGCAGCCGCAACAGCCGCACCCATTGCAGCTCCAGCCGTCGCATCCACCGCCTGGCATGTCCGTCGGACCTCCCCCGCCGCCACAACCGCCGCAGTCGCTGCAGCCACTGCAGTCGCCGTTTCCAATGCATCCGCCGCCGCCCTTTGGCCATCCAGCCAGTCTCTATCCCTACCTCATCCACTACCACCAGCAACTCGCATTGAAACCGATGCTCGCTGCGCAGCTGAACGGCATGAACCCGTTGCTCGCCGCGTCCTACGCCGCCGCGGCTGCAGCCGCCGCCGCCGCCGCGGCCGCTGCCAGCAGCACCAGCACGAACAGCACGACGACGTCGTCGACGACGACTCCCCTCACCTCGTTCTCTCCCCCGTCGTCGAACACCAGTCTGGTGGAGAGAAGCAGTTCTTCTTCTCGCCAGCACCGACTTAGCCCGTATCCTTTGCCTTCGCACGCTGTCTCAAGCAGCTCTTCGGCGTTTCACCCGATTTCGCCCGATTTTTCTCCTCCTCCTGCACCTCGGGGAGGGATTAGTGCAAGGCGTGGCAGCGACTGCGAGGAGGATGAGCCAAAGCAGAGGAGCGACCAAATCAGGCGCATGGAGAATCTGGTTAGCGGATTATCGGAGACTAGCAACGTCGGTGGAGCCTCCGGCGGCGAAGGCGGCGGCAAAGGCGGAGGAGGACTCGGTGCCATTGTGCATAGTCCAAAGGCGTTGTTTGGGCGGGCAAAGACAACTCAGGACATGCAATGTTGACTGTGATGATCCTCTTACTACACACTGGACTGTGCTGTACGTAGAGAATTGTATTTGTAGGCGTCTGGTGAAGAAAGATCTTTGGCAATGCTTTCACGTGTGGATCCCCCATCTGAGGTGTGGTTGTGCATTGATAATCGTACATAAATTGTAACTTTTTCTACTCCCCCCCTTGCGTTCAAGGAGGGCTGCAGGAGCGAATAAAGCGCCACCCAGAAGCTGGCGAGAGCCAAGGCATGATGGTGTCAGTTAGCAGGCAAATGCCGAGAGGCAAAAGCCTTCTCATTATTCATTTGTTCCACAATGGAAGAGAGAGACCCCGAGCGCAAGCAGGCAGAGACAGGACTGAGCTTCCACTGCCTGGACGCGGCAGAGCAGAGGTGCTATGACTTACTCTACCTGGTCGTAAAAAGGAGGGCTGGCATTAACTTAGGACTCTCTTCCCCCCTCCCTATGCGTACTAGACTAAAGCGTATGCAAAAGGTGTCGTGGACACGAAAACGTGAGCTGGGAGTTCGTGGGCCAGATCCTTTGCACCTTGAAGAGCTTGGACATGCTGATTCTCATGTGTCAAAAAAAAGCCTCACTTCGTCTGACTTGGAAGACACAAAAGGAGACGTCCACTTTTTTCTTGTTCTTCCTCCTCCATTTTTTTGATTGTCGTGACCTAAAGTGTTAAAATGAGAGGTTATTAGCGCTTCTAGATGGCGTCCGAGCTCTATAATTAGTCGGAGTTAGAAGCAACGGTAGCATGAGCAAAACTTTGCTCCCTACCCTTTACCGCCCCCCCCCCCCTTCAATGAAGCTTTTTTACGCATATCCTTCCACCCCACCCCAAACCCACAACGTACACACTGTCTGCTGCCCTCTTTTTTTACACGATATCAGTCTGTGTGAGGCAGGTAGAGACATCAGATGGCTGCCTTGCGTGATTGGGAACACTTTGGCGGAGGGAGGGGAGGACGACGACGGCAGCAACGGCAACGGCGACGACCACGGGAGGATGCCAATGACCAGGCTGCAAATGGTGTCGGGGCCGAAATTAAAACATTTATCGCCGTGCGCAGAGAGAGAGAGAGAGAAAAAAGTAGGGTGTGGCGTGAAGCGCCCGGCGTGAAGCGGGTTTGCAGCTTTGATGTGCTATAATAGCTGCTCCTTCATTGGTTAATGGCCAATTGAGAGTGTCCGAGGTCACACACAAGCTGTTCTGAGCTGAGCATGAAATGAAATGCTTCCCCAAAAGACGTTGACAATTTTGCAAGATCCTGGATCTCCAGAAGCTGCCAAAACAGAATTTGGCGGTGAATAAAGTTTTGCTGCTGCCGAACACAAAGAAGTTGTTGTCACAACGTGGGGCTTTTTTGTTGTTTCACGGGAGCTGCAGCTGCTTTTGGTATTGGAAAATTCATGTGTTCCTCCTCTGCTCCCACCGCCTGAGCTCGATTTCTCACATTATCCCTAATTGTAGTCTTGCCATAGAAGAAGCCCTGGCTCATGATGATGAAGACCTTCTGCAGCTGACCTCATTTTAATAGCGCCTCATTAGACGGGAGCCGAGGAGGCAAACGAGGGCCTCCAAACAGCCTCTTCAGTGATCGGTTCAGGAAAATTGCAGGGCTGAACATTTTTCCCTTCTCACGAGCTTCTCTGACTGACATAAATTTTATGAAAATCACGCCTCGCAATGAATGAAATCGGGGCAAAAAAATGGGAAAAAAACTTAAAAGGGAATAAAATGTACGAATCACACTTTTTTTTCTCCTCGAGACCGCAGATTGAGAAAGTCTTGTCGTACAACACGGTGAGGATCAATTTTACAACATCCCGGATGGAAGTGGGTAAGAATGGCATGGGTAAAATCGCTTCCTCGTCCGACTTGGCATGAAATATCAGCCAAGCTTCTTCTTCTTCTTCTTCTGACTGCAATTGGCTGTGACGAATTCGTAGGCGGCTGAAGCGAACGCGTCGTCGTCGTCGTCGTCGTCGTCGCTCCCCCTGCTCTCGTCCAGGCAGGAGGAGGCTTCGGACGTGAGTGACAGGCACCACCTCGTCGTCGTCGTCGTCGTCGTCGTCGTCGTCGTCGGGGGTGTGATATCATCATCATTGCGTGAGGTACAAAAAAGGGAGGAAAAAAAAGAGTAGGGAAGGATCTGAAGGCGTTTTCTCTCTGTACCAATGCGTCCTGTACGTACAAAGAGAGAAGCATCTGTTTCATTCTGCCCCAACCCAACACGCGACCCCCCCCCTCCATCACCCCCCCGTTCAGTGACGTCCCTAATGTTGTAGGTGCGAGCAAGGCCATACATTTTCAGTGGAGAAGGACCTGCTTTTTTGAGGAATGAAATTATAGACCTGTTCTTTTAGGACAACAGATGCCGCCTTTCCAACAACTTTCGCCGCGCACTCCTGGTCAAATGACATGCAATTACCGACGTCGTCCATGAGGGAGAAGCAGCAGAAGAATAGGTTAAAAAATCATTCAAACAGGGGGCTTTTTTATGTGTAGCAACAGTGGAGTGTTTAGTAGGCCAAACAAGCAGGTCCTGAGGCTCTTCCTGTGCCACAAAAAGCTCGAATGAAAGAGAGGAAGGAAAGTTTTAATCCAAACTTGCCCCTGTTGCTGCGTTTCTTCCCAAGTTTTTGAAGCCCTCGGGGTTAAGAGAGAGGGGGAGAACCGAGGATGGTGGCGGTGGTGGAGACGACGACGGCGACGGGGGAGAGAGAGCAGGAGCTGCTGCTGTCGTTACCAACATTTCATGCTAAACAACTTGCAGCAGCAGCAAAAAAGAGAGGGGAAGTTAACTTGGAAAAAGAAGTGGGAGGAGGGTAGACAAATGTGCCACCGAGGATGAAATGATGAGCACAAGTACGTTCTGTCTGCGCGTACAGGGTGTCGCAGATCCCACACTCACGGAGCTGCTACAGGGCGGCCTTGCAGATTCATGCGCAAAATCTTCTCGTGACAAATGCCAACGATTGAGGAAGTAATGGACTGATGACAGCGTAATTATTTATGAGGCAGAAAAATTACCCAATACACGGCAGCTTCCAGTGCTTGGCTGTAACACCCTGTACATCTCAATCATATCAGTCCAGATCTTTCTCTCTTTTTTTCCCTTCTTTTGCCCTTGTTGTTGTTCCCCGAGTCCACCGTGTGGAGATTCTCCAGGACTCTTGCACCAATTATTGGCGGAGCTTCATAAGTCTCGCTTGGTCGCACTCTCTGAATCACCGATCATCAGCAAAGATTCGACCAGACAAAAGCTTCGCATCGAGTATGAATTTTTTTTTAGCAGCCAAGTCATGTCTGTCTCTTCTTCTCCCTCCCCCCCCCTGTGAGTGCCTCAATTACCCTCTCATTATGTGCTCGATTCAGTTGATTTGCCTGTCAACATCTCTTGCGTCTCAGCACAACAGCAGCAGCAGCACAACAACAGCAGCGGCAGCAGCAGCATCGATGCTCCTAATCAGGCATTTGAATCTTCGATGCGTGCATTGTTCACGCTAGAGCGACGCTATTCAATTCAGTCCATCATCTCATCATGTTTTTCGTAGATTAATGCTTTCCTCCTCCTATTCTGAAGCCGCAATCAAGTTATGGCAAATCCTGCTTGTCAGGTCGAATTGAACGACCTTATGAGGTGGCGTGACGAAAGTTTGCAGGCTTTTTTTCGCCAATGCGATAATCATGTTCTGGTGGAACATGTACAGGGTGCAGAGAAAGAGTCCAGCTGCTACGACGCCATCACGAGGTGGACAGAGTGCGTTGGAAGCAGGGAAAAGTCCAAAAAGTCCAAAAAGTCCAGCTGCTACGATGACCCCAGGACATGTACAGGGTGCGTACAGTGGAAACGCTGCATTGCTAGGATATCCTCAGGACATGTACTGGGTCATCCCAAAGTAGCCAAACTTCTTCCAAATAAATGATATTGGCTTCAAATTTCATGCTGAATTTGCAGTGAGGACTTTGCTGCTTCCAATAAGGAAACAGTATACCCGCATCTAGAGACAGATGTGCGACGACAGCGACTTCTTGGCCGTCAACTGAAGGTGGGTCGACCGCAACCAGGTCCACAGGTAAGATTACCGAAAGTGACGATTAAGAACAGGACGACTTTACAAGTGCACCAAACATTCCGAACTGGTGTCAAACCCAGTTAAGCGAATGTTGCTGTATAAGTCCACAGTTCACCATGTGTAAGATCGCCAGGTTCAGTATGATGTGCGTCGTCATCTGTGTTCAGCTGCTCTTCAATGACCCTGTCCAAGGCTCCTCGTCCGTGCCAACGGGAGATGTAGTGGGAAAGAGTATCCTGAAGCCTAACGTGGCGCTTCTGATATGTACAGGGTGCATCAAAGCAAGAGTCACTCAAGCGAAGAGTGGGGAAGATCCCTTTCAGCCAAGTCAGTGGTGGAATCCTGTCTGATCAAAGCACTCTGAGTACAAAAATCAGTGCCATGTATTGGTAAAAGAGATTGTACTTTATAACGCTGTATTGTTTTACTGTGCGTTGAAATAAAGCATTCCTTTGTTGTACTGCCCTGTGTGTTGGTAAGAGTCGAGCCCTACGATTCTGGCCAGCGTGCTATTGCTCTGCCTGTAGGCGAAGTGACGACTGTACAAGAAATTGTTCATGGTGTCCCGACATTTCATGTCCAACTAGGCCAACCTGGCAATGTTATCATAGGACAAATTGACGCTCTATGAATGAGACTGACTGTGATGCACCCTGTAAGTAGTGGCAGCAGCAGCAGCAGCAGCAGCAGCAGCAGCTCTACTATGTCAATATGTGTCTCATCTCACATACACACAAAAGTCTCCGCGTCCATTGGCGGGATTCGCCCGGGTTCAGTCCCCCGGATTCCCCCCGCTCCCTCGCTTCGGGGGTGCTCGATCGCCCATTGGCTCGCACCGGGCTGGGATTTGCATATGAAAAGAGCCCTGGGGACACCCGCGTGTGCGCGTGTGTGCGCGTCGTCGTCGTCGGACACAAAGACTGGGTGAACATGACACTGCCACTGCTGTTGCCGCCGTCGTCGACCCTGCTCGCCGAGGGCTCACACATTGAGTCAGCTCCTCTGACAACACTGGCTGCATGTGATACAAGTTGAATGAGCTCCTTCCCCCCATCCCCATCCCCTCGTCGCCACTCGTGAAGCTGCAGGAGGATTATTTCTCGATGAACAACGTTGAAATATGGAAAATTGGATGCTCGACACACACGCACGCGCGCGCACGCACACACACACACAAGCTCAGCACTGCACACACACGCACAGAGGAACGAGGAGGGGGAAGGAGGAAATCAATGGCAGAACTTTTTTCTGCTCTTCTCTCTTGTCGATAGAATTAAAGACACACGCACAAAAGAGGCTGCTATTTCCATTTGAAGTGGAGTCTTTTCGTATGAAAAAAAGCCCCCGGCGGCGTTATCATTCCTGTCAGGCAGGTGCTTGCTTGATTTTTGAGAAGGCTCCACGGAGATTCTGCGCGTGTCTTTCCGTCAAATGCGTGCGTGTGAGTTTTGGACCACTTTTTTCTTCCCCTCCTCTAACAATGTGACATCCTCGTCTTTTTTTCTGTCTATTTCTCGTGAGTGAACGGACATTTACAAGTAATCCAGGCCCCCCTGGCATTCCGAAGGCAAAGGCAGCTGCTTTGGGACCGTCTGCAGGAGGCTCCAAAAGCTGGTGAGTGAAAAGAAAAACCCACCAACGACAACGGCAACAAAAAGAGCGACGGGGGTACAATAGTTGGTGCAAAAACCCCGCACACACTGTCAGTATCTAACACCTTGCTGTGCGGTTCTGCTGTCGTAGAGTTCCTCTTTTTTTCTGCGGCCACTACGTCTCCTCTTCCCACACTGAGCTTCCCGCAAAGTGCCATTGGCAGTCTCACCCCCCCCCTGCGCTCAAGTATGGGCTGCATTTTTTTTCCCCAGGTGCAACATCATCACCGCCGCCGCCGCCGCCGCCATCCAGGGCTGGAGGCCGAGGCTGGGGTTGAGGCTCAGCTCTGCGCTGACTCTGCATTGCTCTCACTGCTGTGCACTCTCGCTCTCTCCTTCCCTTTTATTCAAAGGCAGTAATTATGATCCATTTTGGGGCGAAAACGCGGGCTGGAGGAGGAGGAGATAATGACTTCACTCCTCTCAGACTCTCTCTAAATGCCTCCTTCACGCAACAGAGCTTGATTATTCTTGGTGAGCATTGATGTCGGCATAAAAGAACGCTCAAAGCCTCATACGGCTCAAAAGGAGCCTTATTTATTTATTTATTGAAGACCTCAAAATATAGACTTTTATGCATCTGAGCAATCTTGGGGGAGAAGGGGGAAGCAACTGCTTCACGATGCTCAAAAGGCTTCTTTTTATCCTAAGAAAGATCAGGGTTTTCCCCCCGTTTTTTTAAGGCAAAATCTTCATTTTTGAACGCAAAACAGATTTTTTTCTACGTCTGCAGATTTTCGACAGCCGTGGCCAACGCATCCGAAGGCATCTGAACAGTCTTGAGCAGCCCCATTTTCTCTCTCTTTGTCTTCGTCAGCAGCGTCGCTCATCGACTCCTTCTGGCCCACAGTGCAAAAGTCTTTCTCGGACGGACAAGTCGAGTCCGTCGTCGCCGTCGTGGTCGCCGCCGCCGCCGCCGCCGTCCTCATCTTTTTCTCCCTCGTATTCAAAATTGCTGAGTTTTCTCTCTCTCTCTCTCTCTCTCTCTCTCCCCAACTGTTCATGGGCACTGGAATGGCCCTTCCAAATGGGCCCCTGAAGACCACACACACACACGCGCGCACAGAGAAGAGGTGAGAGAAAGATTTGCTTGCCTCACTTTTGCACAGGTTTGCAAAGAAAGCAAAAAGTGAGGGACAAAATAAGCTCACGAAGCAGCAGAGTCACAGAGAGACGTGACAAAGACATATCTGCTGCTGCTGCCTCTGCCAGAGGCTCCGGACTTGATCCCAAATAACAGCCTTTAAGATTCAATTAGGCTTTGACGGATGACGCAGGCTTTGGGATTGAGAAATCATTATTAATAACAGTCATTATCTCAGCAATCGTTGTCACCAGGCTAAATCATCGCAGGTACTATTAGATAGGCATGATAAAGTACCTTTTACTCAATAAAGAAATAAATGCAAACAGGAGAAAAAGGAAGCAGCGATAAAAAAAGCTTTGTGAAAATGTCTTTTTTGTGCTTTGCCTCAACAATCACCTTTTGGTAGCGAACAATTAGAAATTAATGTTGTCGTCTCGATTGCTGAGTGCAGCCGAGCTTGACTTGACTCCCTTTTTTACTCTGCATTAGTGAAAAGTCCATTATTTGTTGTTGTTGCTGTTGTTGTTCTTCCTGTCTTTTTTTTTAATTGCAGAGCTGCAACTCGCTCGCTCACGGCCCTCGCATGGCCGTGACTTCAAAACTTGGACTTTCTCGTCGCCGTCGCCGTCGTCGTCGTCGTCGTCGTCGTCGTCGTCGTCGTCGTCGTCGTCGTCGTCGTCGTCGTCGTCGTCGTCGCCGTTCTACTGCACGCCGTCGGTGCACGTGAACGCGAGGCCCGTGTTACGCATGTCTTTGTCAACGGGGCTGGCGCAATCCGGGGGGAGCAAAGCTTAATCGTCACTCCACATGCCAGCGAAGAGCAAGAAAAAGACCACACACATGGTCACAGCAGACATCAATTTTTAAGGAGAAAAACAAAAAAAACGCAAAAAAATATCAAATCACTGTGATTTATTGTTTCAAGGTTGGTGCTGTTTCTCTGGCCTCAAGTGTTAAGAGACTTCAATAATTGCTTCACAAGAAAAGTCAGAGGTGTTATATACAGGGTCTTGCATCAGTTCAGTCAAAAGACTGTTTTCTTTCTACTGCAATGAACTCGAATGCTGATTATGTTTGTCAACAGTCCTTCAAT
>JAAUXU010066265.1_pt1 | contig 20802 bp, 15 predicted proteins | sample 7278151 | NCBI WGS metagenome assembly JAAUXU01 (sample SAMN14350113, study PRJNA611818) | marine sediment metagenome | isolation source: surface marine sediment (1.8m) | place: French Polynesia: Moorea | collected 2018-08 | reverse complement strand
CTTTTTTTTTTTTTAAAAAAAACAATTTTGCTAAATAGATTACCCCCTGTTGTTTTTTATTGGTTCTTTTCTGTTTGCACCACTTTGGCCCCCCCCCCCCCCCCCTCCAACACCTACTTGAGCATGTTTGACCCCGTGGGCCAAGTGTGAGCACAGCCCGGGTATCAATGTCCAACATGCATCTCTGTATGATTCCTCCAGACAGATGACACAGTTGCACTTGTCGCAGTCAGCAAGCTGTCGTTGACAATCCTACCTCTCCGTTGATAAAATGTTAAGTCTTTTCACGAATATGACTTAAGAGACAAATGTTCAGCGTTGCACACAACAAAGACACCACGAACAGTTGGACTAGACAACTTTTAGCAGCAGCTTCTTCAGCCCTGGAGTAATAGTTGAGCCATAAGTGTTATTTCCACTCAATACTTAAGAAAAGCATCTTCTCTGGGCTCGAGTATCCGCACACTCAAGTATCGACCCGGAAGATATCAATCTGGGAGGGGGGGGGGAGATCTGGCCAAATTTTTGTCTCGTCGAGCAGCTTTATTTGCAGGAGTAGAATTGCACACAACCACATTGGGCAGCTGGCGATTGCGCCAATTACTCCGCGTGTGCGCGCGCGCGCGTGTGCGTGTGCGAGAGAGAAAGAGAGAGTTTATTGCTTCATCTTCACATCCTCAAGAATTCGTCCGGAAAAGAAAGAGATGAGTATTTCCCCATTTCTTTTGGAAGACTCTTCCATCTCTCTTATCAGGAGGCTACAGTGAGACTTCAATTTTGGCCTCTCCCCAGACTCTGGGGCCCTGATCCGGACTCTGTCCGAAGACGCGTTAAAACCAACTTCAATTGCATCTTTTCTGAGAGGATCTCCAGACTTTGCTATCAATTTCTTTTCTACCTCTCCTTTTTGGGTGGAACTTCTCTCTGGATAACATCAAGAATTTCAGGCATTTTTCTTTCTCTCTCTCTCTCCGGCCCAACTTGAAGCCCCAATATTTTCCGCTCGGTTGCGATTTCCCTTCTTTTCTCCGGTGGGAGAGGGCGAAAAAAAAAGTCGGGGGGGGGGGGGGGACAAAAAGTAACAACACCACCTATCACGGAGAAAATTCATTTCGAGCCCTTGTTTTTCCCGGGGAAAAAAAGAGGGTAAAAAGTCACTATTCCAACTCTCTTTTCTTCCACTCTATATTCGCCTGCAATATGAGCCACAAAAATGCACAAAATGAGTGGCAGAGGAATGGAGGAATGCGGAGAATGCAGGACAAAACAGAGAGAAAGCAAAATAATAGACAATTGCCCTCCCTGAGGAACTGTGTTGTGTCCCCCCACCCCACCCCACCCCCAAAAAAGGCCACCATCTTTGCGCCTCACACGATCACGCGAGATTTCACCTAGGGCAGTCATGGGCGTCGCAGATGCAGGTGGCAAGTAAAAATATCGCTCAGGCTTAAGCGCGCGCACAAGCAGGATTCAAAGAACAAGAGGAGCAGAGACATAAATAGTAGTCAATGTCAGAATGAGCCTCTCCACTCTGGACCCCTTTTCTTCCCCCCCCCCTCCCTCCCTCCCTCCCTTCCTCCCCCTGCCCCCCCCTTGCCTTTATTGAGGTAAAAAAAAGGGAAAAGAAAAGGTGGGAAAGCACACAAGGGTTAATGAAAAAGAGGGGATAAAAGGGAGCAATTGAAGGGGAAATAGAATTGAGGGTGAACGTTAATTCAATATTTTTTATCTCTCACGATCTATTATGATATCTCCCCCTCTTTTGGGCGGGAGGGGGAGGAGATTGAGGAAGCTCTAACGCAGTCTTGAGCAGTTCTTCCAGGGTCATCACTGTCAACCTGTTCAAGACCTCGTAGCTCCGAGACTCCTGACCAGAGGTTGCTGAGACTTGATCAAGTGATGACTTCATGAGTGGACTTGAGAAGCAGCGATTTGTGTCATCGGCAAAAAGACGATGGCCCAGACATGCATCCTGAACGCCCAGACAGCGCTGAGGAGCTCTGGGGAGTTGCCAACAGTGCAGTTTTTTTAAGTGTCTCATGTTAAAAAAAGTCTCTCCCCCTCCCAAAGTCTTGTGTGGGTGTTAAGCTTTTAATTTCAGTTAGATTTTGAGATTATTCGTGAGATTTTAGCACTCCAGAGTCCGGATTTGAAGTGATGGCCCTGTAGTGTTTGTAGCTCTAGTGTGTGTGTGTAGGTTTGAGAGTGAGGGAGATTTGGGCATGAACTCCCTTTGAGGAGAGAAAGAAAGAAACATGAGAGGACAGAGCTCGTCTTTCTCTCTCTCTCTCTCGCACACACGCACGCACGCACACACACACACACACACACACACACGAAGAGAGAGAGGGAAAAAAGGCCGTCTTGATCAGAACCCATGATTAGACTTTATTGCCTTCCGGGCGGACTTGGCAGAGAAAAACGGCCTTTGCACGCGCGCGCGCGCACGCACGCACGAGCTACCAACGACAAAATTTGGAGGGGGGGAGGAGAAGGGAAAAAAATCAGAGGTATAATCATTCCTGAGTTATACTGTCCAATATTTGAGCAGCTTATGAGAGTACAATTTGAGGCTCAAAAAATATCCCTGGGCCAAGATTGCCCAGGCCTCTGTGCAGCTGGGGCCGGGGGGAATCAGGAGTAGAACAAAGCCTACTCGGTGTCCAAGGCCTCACGTTGCATTGACTGTATGGCTCACACTGTTATTATAAAAACAGGGTTGGTCTAAGAAGGGCCCATATCATATTTCTCTCTTTTATTGCCTTCCTTAGGTACACTTTATGAAAGCTCACATTTTACCCTTACCCCCTTATGTGTAAGTCACTGAGTCCGAGAGGTGCAAGACCTTTGTAGGGCCCTCAGGGTAATAAATGAGGGAAAAAATCATGTCAATTGCGATAAGAAGTCCTTTTCTTCCTTCTTCCATACGTTTGTTGCCAAGAGGGCGGCTCATATATGTCGACAGGGGTTCTCGTCCCCCCCCCTCCTCAGCTTTACACGCCTTAACACGAGTGTCCACGCAGTAATTGCGTAAAGTAACACCGGAGAAATCCCATGAGTTATGAAGCTCTGGGGAAGAAAAATATCACACATTTGGGTTTCCCACATAACCAAGGAAAAGAGGAGGGAAAAAAAGGAAGCGCAGCCAGGGGTAAAAAAAGCGGCCCAGAAGACAATTTTCGAGGTGGAATAGGAAGAAGATCCATTTCTTGCTTTGTTTTTTGGATAACGGCCTCGTCGATTATTGATTACCAATATATACAACTAGCCCCTATGGCGCACAAACCCCTTTGGCCACATATGAGCACTTTTTTTTGTTCTGGCAGGGGGGGGGGGGGCAAGGGGAACGGGGAAGGGGGGTAGAGGAGAAAGTGAGCAGCTCACACACAGACCCCGGGGGCCCCTCGGGGAGGAGGAGGCAAAATTATCGAAAAATGGCAAGGGAAACTACAGGTAAGTGATGCTACAGGGTGGTGGCTCAAATATGTGACAATTGTCGAGCCAGAGCAATTTGCTCAAGCTGCTCCTGCTGCTGCCCAACTCTAAAAGCCATTAGTTGAGCTCGGAATTTTAGGTGTTGCTCATTTTTTTTGAGGGGGGGGCTCTTCTTTTCAGTATTTCAAAATTGTTACCCTCTACTTTCATTTTCTCTTCACCCACTTTTGCTTTGTCCATCCCCCCCCAAAAAAAAAGTGAGAGTGAGAAAGTGTAAAGCAAAGATGAGTGCAAATGTGTGAACAAAAAGTTGCCTTTTTCTCACGCATTTTACTTTTTTTTCACGCATATTTCACTGGCCGAGCGACCAAAGGCCCTGGATGGGCCCCGGATGGGCCTGGTCTGCATTCCCAACCCCCCAAAAAAGCCAACCGAGCATGCTGAGGCTGCTTTCTTGGGAAATGACTGCAATCACACTGTGCAAGAAGTGGATCCGCATGGGGAAACTTCATGTTCGATAAAGAATAAGGAATTTTTTTTCACTCATAAGTTCACTCTGAAAAATCTGGCTTATTTCCTTCTGGCACAATTAGTTATAGTTTTCTTTATATTTTTTGTATTTTTCCGGCTCAGCTGCATCTGCATTAACATTTTCTTCCAAAATTCCCATAAAATTTTATTGGCCCTTGACTTTACACTTTTTTATTACCAACCCCCTTGGTCTCCAGGAGGGCATTTCAGATATCATTTAGGTATTTACCTCAAAATTTCACTGCTGAGACACCCCGTATCCACAGCCGGACGGAGGAGAAAGAAGACCTCATCAGAGTATGCCCATTTGCTGACAAAGAAGCCCAAAATATGGCATCCGAGCAGAAGAGCAAATTTTCATGTCTGCACCTCTGCCAGACTTCACAGGTACGAATGAGCCTGTTGAAAGGAATGAGCACAGAGCAGCACGGGTCAGCGCAGCAAACGAGCACAGCACTTTTGTGTGTGTTGTGGTCCGTGTCCTGGTTGCTGTTGTGGCTCGATGCTCTCTTGTTTCCTTCCCTCTACTCTGTCTTCCTCCAAGTCAATGTTGAGGAATTGACGGGACGAAAACAATATGGATGAGCCTTCACGGATGGGGGGGGGGTCTTCCTGACCCCCCCCTTCTCCCCCCTTCAGAATAACAACATTTCAGGAGAAGGGGGCTTTTTTACTGAGGCCATAAACATTATTACATTGACCAGATTTCATGGAGGAGGAGAAGAAGAAGAGTTTTGACCAAAGAAATGCTCCAGCTCCACATATTACGTACTCAATCTTTGGCTCTCTCATGCAAAGAGAGACAGAGCTGACAGATGAGGTCCTCGGGATCCAGGTCAAATGCCAATGACCTATGATTAAGACCAGATTGACTCACAAATGTATGTGCAAGGGCAGGCACTGAAAGGCTTCAATGGCTGCCAGGGTGTGCATTGAAAACATGTGAGCTCCCCCCCCCCTCCCCCCACAAAGAGACACCCCTCACGAGGTTCCTCAGTTCGTCCCTGCCGGAGGGAGGGCCGATCGGGCGTGGCCCAATAAGAAGGCCATTAAGAGGTAAGAAAGTCTTCTCTGTTGCTTTTTTTTTTTTGACTGACTGAGTCGGGAATTGACCAGGCGAATAAAATTGGAAGAAGGAAGGAAAAAACCCACATTCAGTGCGTGTGTGCGAGAAAGAGAGAGAAAGCACGAACACGCACACGCACACGCACGCACGCGCACGCTCTCTGCAATTTCACGCTGGCTAAACACGAAATGACAGAACACGCGGGAGAGAAGTGAAATGGAGAGTGAAGGAAAGTAACAGAGGCCACATCATCACACATTCTAGCATTTACCAGAGGGACGGGGGGAAAGCCATGGGAGGCCTAGACAGCGAGGCTGGCGAGGCCGTTCGAGGCCGCCAGGCACATGTGTAAACGAAGCTGCTTCTTCTCCTACGTGAAAGGTGGATGAAAACAGTCAGAAGTCGACACTGCGCAGGGCTCGACGTGGCCGAGGAGAGGGGCGACGCAGACGGGGCGCACCACGTTGCCAACGTGTGATAGGCCCACATCGAACCAGCTTTGAACAGGGCCAGGCCTTCCCTATCCAGGCCTTGTACCCAAAAAATTGTGATCTGCCTGCCTCGAGAGTAGGGGCAGAATTTACAGCTGGGTCGATTTTTTGCCAATGTTTATCCCAAGTATGCTTAAAATTCCTGTCAACAGAGACATCGGGAGGGGCGAGGCAGAGGTTGAACCCTTTAAAACAGGCATAAATGGTCAAGTTTGCAAAAAGCCACCACAAGGACGATAACAGCGGCATCAAGATCAGTCACCTCAACTGCCTGAATGCAACAAAGCTCATGGAGAAAAAAAATGCAGTCTTCTTGACCGACATGATTGAGCTCACCCACAGAACCTCTGCTCCTTGCCCACCGTGTTCTTTGCCAGGTCGCACCTGCTTCTACTTGACCAGGTCCAACTTCCGCAGTGAAGCCAGTCAGACTCATTACGTAATGGAGCCTCAGAAAATGACAGCCCCAGCTTATGGCATGACTCTAATATAAGTGTTCGAACAAACAAAATGCTAAACACCTGACATTTAGATAAAACATCTGGCAAGCAAAAATGTCTTTTTCACCACAATTTGATGTCTCCTTTCGTGTGATGACGCCATTGATGTTGTCAGCTTCCTAAACTCTCATCTGAGTAGCACTTGAGCCAAAGAAAGTGACATCAGTTGATAACATGTTGCAAGTTTGGCACAGGCATTGAATTTGGCCACCACTGTATAATCATAATAACAATTGCCTTCCCCCCTTCTCTATGTGGGTGGAACAATCATTCCTCCCCAGCAGATTAATACACTAAATGTCTCAGGGCTTAAAAAGGCCTGTGCAGAAATCGTCAGAAACATTGTTATTTAACAATTTTGAACTCCTCTGTTGTCCTTTTCCCCTCTTCCACAATATAAAAGGGGTCGTGACAGAAGAGGAGCTAAATGAACTTTTCCCCACCACAGTCAAGCCCCCAGAAAGATTAATTAGGCCAGGAGAGACAAAAGTTTGTCAACTTGGGGAGGATAATAGTTCATAATGGATCATACAATGTATTTTCCACAACTTACAAGAGACAAAAAAAAACACACAACTTTTTTTTTCTCGCCAAACAAACTATTTAAACAGGTGTTTCTATAAAAACTTTAGAATCAATCATTGGTTGGCAACCAGAGTTTCTTTATATTTAGTAATGCTTTTTTTATTCCGTCACATGCTTGGCACACGCACAGAATTGCCTCTCTCTGTCTCTGTCGGTTACTCTTCCATCATGCTAACACATGGAGCGAATGGCTTCTCAATGTCGTGCGTGCACATGTGCGCGCGCGCGTGTGCACGTTACACATTTTTTTTTACTCGCACACAGAGAAAAATATCAAGTTTTCACCACTTGTTAGCCCCTTGACAGCTCTGGATAATGGCTAAATCGTGTTAGACACAACAGACAGGAGGGGGGAAAAAGCAGGGATGTCACTTACAACCGCGTCAAACGCAGCGTTTGTGCGAATTCGCCGTGGTTGCTGCAAATTCCGCCGCGTTTTTCGCACGTGAGCGCGGGCCCTTAAGCCAGGGCCTCTCCTCAGCCTCCTTCCCCCCCCCCCCATTCACGGCAATACCCATTTACAATAGAGAGAAAGAGAAAAATGCCGCCAGCCTCAAAACATGGCAATAATAATACTTGGGCTCGTTTTGTGCGGTTTCGTCCATAGAAGAAGAAAGAAAGAGAAAAATTGAAAGCACAGAGAGAGAGAGAGAGCTTTGTAAAGGCAAATTACGCCGTAACTCGAGCAACAAAAAAACCCTGAGGCGATAAAAGAGAAGTCATTATGGAGACTTAATTTGCGAGCCACTAACCCCCCCCTCCAAATTATTCTATTAATTTGGGGGAATTATGAGAGGAAAATATCATACCTGGAAAGAAGAGAAATTTTTCTTTCCAAAAATGACGAGAATGGGGCTGGAACTATTCGCGAAGGTTCCTGTGACGGCGGGGGGGAGGGGGGGGGGGTTACCCCAGTGGATCACTGAGCTTTTTAAGACGGTGGATACTCCCCTCTCTCTCTCTCTTTCGCAGGGCCTACCCTGCTTTCACCCAGAAGGAGGGCCTGAACCGAGGCCTGAACTGAGGCATTGCCCTCTTTTCTCTCTCTCTCTTTGTATACATTGCTACTCCAAACAATTTACGGATTTCGGGAGGAAGCAACGTCAATCTTGCAAGGCTTCGATCACATTCTTCTTCTTCCCAGCCCACCAAAATGCTCTATTACATAAGTATCATAAAGTATCTTGTACCAAAGCACTTTAGTGAGTAGTGGAACATGAAAAAATCCAACCTAATTCCCTTCCCTTGCAATTATGAGGCCCTAAGGATTAAAGTAACAACGGTCCAAGAAGGCATTAAGCACTTTATGTTCCCCCAACCCTTTTTTTTCTTCTTGTAGGAGATACAATGTCTGTAAAAGGGAGTAAACGACAGAATGGGGTAAAATGTTCGGGTATCTGAGCATTTTTTGGCTTCTCCCTTTCATTTCTCTGTGAATTACTAATTCTGTGTTATTTTCGCCAATTGCCAAAAAAGCAACAACTGTTATCAACAATTCTTTCCTTGGGCGTGGCAGAGAGAGAGAGAGAGTTCTGTGATATATTTTGTGTCACTTTGTGCCTCTGGGTTTTGCTACCTCTCCCGAGGTCCGACCTTGTTGGGGCAATTTGTTATTTTGCTGTGCCTTGAATAAGAGGGGAAATAATAACTGTGCCATTCCTCATCCTCCTGGAAAAAAGTGTCGTGAATGACAAACGTACAATAATTATTGGTACTTATACAAAAGTGCCCACACTGGCAAGACAGACCTCGAGGTTGGGTGACGACAGCGGGTCTGACTGCAAGTCCAGCCAGGGCTGCCAGAGGAGGGGGGGACAGACAACAATTCCGCCTAATTGTACTTGGAGGGAGGGAAGGAGAACCTGACACAGTGTAACTTATCACAGCCCCATACATTACTAACAGAACCTAAACCCTACTAGCACAATCTTGGCAAAAATCTAGTGCAACACACAGCCTTTCCTAAAAACAATTGGATCTATGTAATGGGGCTTTGGGGAAGGGGACGAAAAGACGACCTAACCTGACTCATGCCAACCCTAGATCTTACTAACCTAACCCTAACTGTTATGGGGTTCACATGAAGTTGTGCACTCAGACCGAGAATCGGTACAGAAATGAGCCCAAGTTGACGCCCACAGATAACAAGCACTGAAGGTTGAAGGTACCAATGGCAATGAAATGATCCAAAGCCTCGTCAAAACCGAGCAAGGTGGACCGAAAATCGCAATACGACGGACAAATGATGTGGAACCCCCAGCAGGTTCGTTGGGACAAGGAAGGAATTTGTCCAAAGCTTAGATACGAAGAGTGGAACAATATCGATCCCGGATTTTCCCGAGTGGGACAGACAGGGCTGCCAGGGATAACCTCCAGGCCTCTCTGGGTAAGGACGGAGCCTGGGCTGCAGTGGCCAGAACAGCGTTGCTATAAAGTATATACACAGAAGTACATATAAAGAAGCCATACAGATGATGTCGCGTGCGCCATGGAGGTTCCATGCTCAACAATAAACCACTCTCGCTGTAGCAGCACTCACGCCTTGGCCCCTGCTCCAGAGGTTGACAGTGGTGGACTTGTCCAAGCTACCTCCCCATGGCGATCCCAACCTGAGCCTTGACCCCTGCTCCAGAGGTTGACAATGGTGGACTTGTCCAAGCTACCTCCCCATAGCGATCCCAACCTGAGCCTTGACCCTGCTCCAGAGGTTGACAGTGGTGGACTTGTCCAAGCTACCTCCCCATGGCGATCCCAACCTGAGCCTTGGCCACCGCTCCAGAGCCTGACAGTCATGGACTTTCAGGCTGCCCCTGTTCAGAATCGGACCCATCCGGACCGCAAATCAGTCCGGAAGTGCCCATGGACACCTCAGCCGATCCCTCAAGCCTTGACTGTGTGTGCGAATTTCAGGGCCTCATTTTCCCCTACAAGGAAATTGAACTTTGCCCTCTCTCTCAGCTTGTGTGCGCGCGCCAATTATGAGTCTCTCAAATTTGGGAGCAGAACCTAATTTCCCAAGTTATTTATGTTATGGCAGGTAGGCGCAATCGGGAATATCCTTAGCTGGCAGAAAGGAATGGGCAATTTCCATTGATTATCTCTCTCTCTCTCTCTCTCTCTCTCTCCCTCTCTGTGCGTGCGCGCGCGCGTGCGCACGCGGGTTTGTGCGCGCGTGCGTGTCTGCACGCGCAGCCCCCTCTTTAGAGTGATCCATCAAGGACCTGGCCCGTTCTTCCCCGTTTAATATTTAATATTAAATGACAAACCTCGCCTTTTCGGCGAAGAAGCACATCATAATTCACATGCAAACAGCCATTTTTTTTGTTATTTTGTTCCTCTTTTGCACCCCTGGAATTGCGCTTTGCACCACAAATGACGTGCGTGGTTTTCCCAGATGCGCGGAATAAGACAAACAATGCTTGGCTCCTGTCTGGAAAGATGAAGTCACTTTCAGGACCTTTCTGCTTCCCCTCAGGAACTGTGACAGAGTCGCTTACTTTTGAAGAATTCCCCATAATAACGCGAATTCTTCCACGCTTTGCGGTACTTCTCCCCCCCCCCCCTCCAGTGAAGTCACTTTCCAGAACTTTCTCCCCCCCCCCCGAAGTCGGTTACGTTTGAGGAATTCCCGAAAATGACGGGAAATCTCTCCTGGAAAGGTGAAGCCGCCTCCACGATCTTTCTTGCCAAAAGTCGCTTACTTTTCAGGAATTGCCAATAATGACACGAAATTCCCCTTCTTTCTGTAATTTTCTTCTCCTCTCTCACATCTATGGGAGCTTTGACAGACACGATTAAGCCCAAGAAATCGCTTTGCTCCTTTTAATAGAAGGAATTCTCTTCAGATAAGGACCTAAGACAAATGAGGATTCCACCTAGGTGAGTGTGACGTTCAATTCCTGACTTTTGGGGCGGCTGCGTCAATGGGTAACGAAAAAATGGGGGAAAGACAGAGGCAGAACCTCTGTTGGGGTCCTGAGAATCCCTGGCTAAACTCAGTAAGTTGTGGCATCTTGATGGTACCGAGCAATTAATTTCAGAGGAGATTAGACCCTCCAAAATCCCATGAGCTCAATTTGGAATATTGCAGTTTGTTGTCGCTCCAGCTTAAGGCAGGTTTAGACTGTGGAAGAAAAAAAGGGCGCGTCTGAGACGCCCAAAAAACGGCCAAGGGGGGAGAAGTTTGTGAGGTTGCACAATTCTTGGCACTGTCGACCCGGCCTTTTTTGCATGTTCAGCCATTTATCAGGAGGAGGAAGAGGCTGAAGAAGAGAAAGCATCCAAAATGTCAAAGTTTGAAGCTTTTACCCAGGCCAACGTTGCACATTTCTGGCGTGCAGAGTAGGCATCTCCCGCTCTTGACGTCTGGTGGAGCGGCAGATACTCGAGTTCCTCGCCATCAAAGTCTACAATTACCCATCTACCTCGCTTTAACACCTTGGTGGGCCTAACGGGGGGGAAGGGGGCCTCGGCCAGGCCTACTCCGAGACGGAGCCAACGATCTCCTGTCAAGCGGCGCGCGTCAAATCGCACTTTAAGGCCTTCGCTCGACTAAACTGTACAAGCGTACGAAGATATCAATTTGTGGAGAACAAAAAAAAGGAGCTCAGAGCAGATTACTGACCTAATACCGGCGATCCCCCCTTCTAAACAGGCCGGCAAAGTTATGGAGACATAACTTTTCGCGGAAAAAAGGCAGATAAACTCGGAAGGAGAGGGTTAAAGCACTACACACACGCGCGCGCGCGCACACACACACATGCAACTTTCACAGGGGGGGGAAAAGAAAGCATTCAAAGTTTGCGAAACATCCTGTTTATTGTTATCGTTGAGAGAGAAACTTTTTTGCTTCTCTCCGTGTAAAGAATGCCGCCCATCGCCTCTACAGAAGCGTGGGCAGGGTTACTACCAAAAAGCACAGACGAATAAGTAGGAAAGTTGCCAATAAATGTGACAGTAACAGCGCCTTAAGACGGGTTTTCAGACAATCCCAGGCCTACTCAGGTGGCTCTCATATCTTTAGATATGGGGGTGATGATTCAAGTGAGGACAGATCTTTTCCAAAAAAATGACTCCACTTCCAAAGATCTGCATTGACGACATGAGCTGGAGGAACACATTCACCATATATATTTTTTTACACACACACACACACACACATCCCAAAGATTGACATATTCAAGCCAAATCCTCTCCCCCCCCCCATTCTGCTATGCACAGTAGAGACTGCATCTAACCAGTGTGAAGAAGAGGAAATATTTCTTTACCATGCAGTGGAGACTTCACCTAACCAATACAAGGTACATTGTCAGAACTGTAGCCACTGTGTGCCAGCCAAATAAGCGGAGTCTACTGTGTTTTGAAAGAACACTTCCCTACTGTACAGTCGAGACTTCGTCCAACCAATGCAGAAACAGAAAACATTTTTACATCTACGTACTACACAGTAGAGTCTTCATCCAGCCAATCCCAAGCTTTTTTTAACAAAAGAAGACGTTTATTTCCTACAAAAAAGTGAGGCTCAAAAACTTCGTAAGAGGCAGAAATAATCATTTTCTTTCTTTTCTTCCACGCCCCAGAGTCTGGAGGACCGAGGACAATCCTCGGATCTTGTCCGGTCGAGTTCTCCCCCTCCCTCCTTCTACTACAATATGGTCTGGACCACTCAAAAAGTCGTGAAAACGGCACTTTTCAAAGTCCATAAAGGGGTTTTATTGCTGATAATTTTCGACAAAAAGGAGAAATGATGTAGGGGAGGTCCCGGATGGCTCAAACGATGCTCAAAAGATCGGATTTCGGGAGAGAGAAAGAGAGAGAAATGGCTTCCTATGATACCTGAGCACTACTGATATTATCCCCTGTGAGCGCGCGCGCGCGCAGACGCGCTCTTCGCAGGCTGCTGCCATAAAGAGGGAACTGCACTTGGACTGGAGGGGGGGGGGAATCATAGGCAAACGTGTGTCAAGGATCTGCTGCTTCTCTCTCGGGCTGCACAAAAGTTTGGGGGAAAGTTTGAGCAATCAGGTAAATTGCCAGCATCTCAGACAGCAGAATAAGGGATGATCCGTCTTCATTTGTGAGCAGCACCAAAACACTTGGACGTGGAGAAGGTCTGGAGATCTGGCAAGAAGTCGAGCGGGAAGAATCATTCAGGAGTGATCCTCACGGACCGGGTATTAATCCTCATTCCTCACCTGAGTTCGGCAAAAGTGACAAGGAATCTGCTGCAAACTTTCTAACATCCTTTCATCTCCGAGAATTCTAAGTGACCTTTACCACACAACTTTCCTGACACATTAAGGGAGAAAGAAGAAGGAACAAACTTTTTTTTCTTCCCCATTTTCCTCAGAGAAATGAATCTTCCTGTGGTGATCCCTTCTTGTCTGCCCCTCTGGAGCTACAAACTGTTATAATGGCCTCTTTAGAAAGCTACAACAGCACTTTTTAAGGAGCGGAGGGGGGTTGAACATGTGTCCTGGGAGACAGTCAGGAAAAGACTGAAGAGTGGAGTGATTGAAATGGACAAAGTTGACCAAGGAAATCACTGAGACGTTGGTGAAAAAGACAGGGGTTCCGGGGAAAACCAGGGAAATTCTGGTGGCCAACGAATCAAGAGTGGCCAAGAAAAATCACTGAAGCGGTGAGTGATTTTCCGGGGAAATCCTGGCTCGGAAGACAAAAGTCACTGACGGAGGGACTGAAATGTTAGAGAGACGACTCACTTGGCCCTATGATAACCGTGGTGGGCTTGTTGTCCACTGAAATGGTCCTGTAGTAGGTGGTGATGCCACCCAGCCTTTGCTGCTGTTGTTGCTGCTGCTGGTGCTGGTGGTGCTGTTGTTGCTGTTGTTGTTGCTGCTGCTGCTGCTGCAGGGCCGCGGCGGCCGCAGCAGCGTGCATCTTGGAAAAATTGGGAGTGGTGAGTGCGAAGCCTTGAGCGACTCCCCCCCCTCCCCATTTTGGGCAAATGACAAAGAAAAATCAAAAAAAAAATCCCCAAAATGTTTTGCGGGCAATTCCCAGGTTGATCATCGTGGCACCTGGATGCCACTAAGTCAATGGCTGCCTCTGACTTCGCACTCACCCTGTAGTTGCTGGCCAGCATTTACGACAAGTAAAGTGATGCACTTTACAGATAATACAACAAAGCACTCTATGCTTTACAGTCGGATGCAATCTCTTGAGGCACGCAACAAGCTCTAACTTTTACTTCTTGACAAACACTTTTTCTCTGTCTGTCCGGGGAAGAAAACATAACAATAAAACCGCTTCCAAGATAACGTTTTGACCGAATTTTTGCGTGGGTTTTGGGTCCCCCCAAAAAACCGGAGAGAGAAGAGAATTGTCAAATCCCTGGTCAGGGTTTCGTCCTGATGACGAAAAAACTTATTGACGCTGGATCAAAGCAGCTGCTAAAGCTTCCCCACTTTTTCTTTCTTTCTTTCTCCAGGGAGAAAAATTGTGGTGCGACCTGTTTGAGTGTCTGCGGGGCTCTGACGACGACGACGGCGGGAGGAGGAAGAAGGAGGAGAAGGGGGAAAAAGTGGGGAAACGGCGGGGTCGACAAACACGAGCGCGCGCATACACACACACACACCGAGAGAGAGAAGGGGCGCTGGGAGATCCGAACGGTCTTCTGCGCCGCGAAACGCCGTTGGAAGAAAAAGTGTGGACTTGGCCGCGAAGATCAACAACGCCGGGACAAAGTTGCACGAGGGCCTAGTCTGCCACTGCCATGTCGACGCAGATTTCCCAGCAAATTTCCTTGCAAATGGCCTTGAGAGGGCAGATACAACCTGTTTCGTAACGGCCAATGGGCAGGTTCAACGTGACATCATCATTTTCTTCATCTCTTACCTGAAATGACATTTTTGGTCCTGCCCAAAAGATTCACACTGACTGCCTGACAAAGCCAGATTAAAGTAATTGCGAGGCGACTCATTAGGCAAAAGCTAATGAGCTAATGACAGGGGGGGGCATTAGCGGTGTTATTGTCGTCACTCATGAGGCCAACAGTTTGCAGTCTCGTTCGCCATCCCGAGAAGCTTTATTTGTGTTCACGTCCGACCCACGTAAAGGGTTAAGACAGATGAATCTTTTGGAAAAATACATAAGAGTCACTGTAAAGAAGTCGGTGTCCGCCCGTAAAGTAACATATGTGGTTTCTTTAAAACAAAACCTAACACAAATGAGCACTGTTGTACTGCTCCGACCGTCAAATCTGTGTTCACAGCGTATACGATGGAGTGCTCGACTTGTAACGTGTAAATGTTTAATTTGTTAACAAGACATGCGTCGCTTCACAGGCGGGCGCCGATTTCCTCACACCCTGTTCATGCCAAGCAATGCAGTGAATGCCCATTATAGATACAATTCGCTCAAAGTCATCGCACACGGTTCTTGGCGCTGCACACGACCAGCACTCAAGAATCAGCTGTGTTTTCACTGTAATAAGCACAAATGTTTGGCTCAAACTGATGTCGTCGGGCAAAATTCTTCTACCACTTCGCCAATGAAGCCAAAGTCCTCCTCTGATGAAGTCATGTTGGCATCTTCCGCCACATCCAGTCGTGAAAAATGGTCACACTGACCACAGTTGCCCGGTGGCAATGACGTGGAGTCCACTGTACAGTGTGCAGATGTGGACTGTGCTGCCTTTTTGCCCCATATGATTACTTAACAGGTCCTACTTTGCATATGTGCACATCTCTGATGCTTCACCTGGGCTGTAAAGGTGTAAAATGCTTGCACGGTGAGGGGGGGTGGAATGCGCACAGACGATGGCGCAAGAAAAAAGTGAGCCTTTTTTTTCTTTTGTCATGTATACATTGATCCATGCCAATGTTGACACGTGTGTTGCCATAGCGAGATCTGAACCGCACTAACATGGACTTCGATCCAATATTGATAGTTGAATACACTGGGGAAAGAGAATAAAACGCCCCAAATGCCCAACAGTTGGTACAAAGTATCATCATATCTCAGTGCTCAAGACATGTTTGTCAAGTCAAAGTCAAAACTGTTGAATAATTCATCCGAAGCCAATTCAGACCTTGATGAAGCCTTGACCTTGAATTGCATGACCTTGAATTGCATCGAAACACGAGCGAAACCTGTTATAAAAGATAGTGTGTTTAGCTTTAAAAGAGTCCTGACATTTGTCACTAACAGGCCAGCAGCACTAAAGCTGCTCTTCTAGCTCGACAAAGCTGTGTGGGAAGAGTGGACAATGCCTGATAAATCTGTTGCCAGCAGGTGGGCCTGTCATCTGGGGCCTTAAGTGCCCGACATTTTTCTCTTGACAATCTTCGTGGAGAAGCTCACCTTTGCTTGCTTTCCACGGACAGGATTGACCATTGGGCTCACTTGCCTCGCTCACTGCCTTCAGGAGGCTCTCATGGCTGTCATGGTGTCCGTCCTCGTCTGCCTTGTGCTCCTTGGCCATCTCGGAAGGGGAGAAAGTCTCGCCTTCTACTAGATCTTCGTAGCCGGAAGGATCATCCAGGATCAGCATAAGCCCTTGAGCCTCTTCTGGAGGATCATCTCCTTCGTGACCTCAAACAGCCTCGTGGCCACCGTAGTCATCTGGTCCGACTTTCCGTGAGTTCAAGGGCACGGCTTTAGTCTTCACGATCCGCCAGAGCTTGGGACAACTCGGCCAGCTCCTGGACTTCATCCACAACCGAGGAAAGCTCCATCATTTCCAGCCCCACCAGGGTGTTGACCACCCTGTTCTTCATCTGTGTGAGCATCTTCATCATTGTCGTTCATGTGCCTGCCTTGGGTGCTTGTTGGCGTCCTCGTGGCAAATCCGTCACTCTTCACACCTTCTGACCACCCTGGCCATGATCTAGACCTTGCGAATCACGTTGTCTTGTGAGACATTCTCAGCAGTCAACTTGACTGGCTCGTCAGTGGAACCATCTGAATGACACTTTAACATTGACTTCTTGACAGAATAAACTTTTGTTTTTTTGCTATGACCCTGTTTTGATGTGGCTGCCATCGTTTTTGACTTCAGAGCATAGATGCAGCGGCACCTGCCCGCCCACCTTCGGCATGTTCCCGGTCAAGAGGTCGCCCACCCTCGTCTGCAGGTCGAGCCTCAGGGTGTCAGCACGTCGCCCTGAGTGTGCCCTTCAAGTGCTCTCAGGGTTAACATTTTTGGGTGCGAAACTTCACAACTCACTGAGCTGTGGCCATAAAGGAAAGCTCTTACAGTTTCAGTGACTCATGTACAGGATGAGATATATTTACGTCGCTATTTACATTTTCGACGCGTGCCTCGCAGGGCCTCTTACGGCAATGCGACTCGCTGAATTTCATCAAGAACAACATGGACGGCAAGAAGAGGCTCGAGCCGCTGAACTTATATATGAGGTTTTGCTGGCAAACTACTTGTGCGGGGAGCACCTGATTCGTCACCTTTTCATCTTGCAGCCTTGACGCAAATTTCTGCTACTCACTTGCAAATATGGTGGCGAAACTTAGTCAAGAGCAGCAGCAGCATTCAGCACTCAACTCCTGATCAGCCCAGAAATTCATGCATAGACGTTGCCTTACCTTTGAGGAGCAATAAAACACACCCGGTGCGTGTGTACACACACACACACACACACACACATATATATATATATATATATATTAATACATGTGTGTGTGAGTGAATGTTATATGTTCTTCGCCGTCCATTGAAGAGATATTTTCTTCAACTTTGAGTCTCGCCCAAAAGAGCCCCAATGCTTTATGACACACACCTAATGGCAGGAAAAGCAAGAGCAGCCGGGAAATGAGCCCGTGCAATTAGAGCTGAGATATTGATTGCGTCCCCACAAATGAAAAGGATTCCTGAGAAATGGCCAACGTCCCATTAGGCTCATGTTTTTCGCAAGCTTCTCCACATCGCGTGAGGCTCAACGGATAAACAAACGTCTTCTTTTTTTCCCTCACACGACTACGAAGAAGAAAAAGTGGTCAAGCTGCTGCAGTCATTACGTAAACTTAAAATCCGTGAATAAACAAGTTCGCCGATAAAAAGAAGTACCCCGGATGAGATTTTCCCTCAATTATAATTTATGGCAGGTGTGATATTCCAATTCCGCTCACGCCCCAAGGTTGAATGGACGCCCATAAAGTCTGACGTTGCATAACTTGGGGCAGGCAAAAATTTTTGTTATCAGCGCACTCACGACGATCACACAGGAATTCATTTCTTTATTGGACTTCACTGTTTTTTTTCTTCAGCTCACAGGCTCGTACCACGCATGCCTCTCATGCGTACGCACGAGGAAGGGGTGGGGGTGCAGTTGGGCCCAAAAAGGGGTGGGGGAGAAGGAGGAAGTCTTGGTTCGCGTCAAGGTTGACCCTGGATGAAAGATCCATTGCGCGGGCACCCATTGTCAAGCAGAAGCACCGACCTGGACTTAATGGCCAGGGCCTAGAATAAAATGACTTGACAAATTTTAAAGAAATGACACAGTAAACAGGTGGAATCTTCGGTGTTCCTGTGTGGAGCTCTCACGTGTTTACAAAGTTTAGAGCCCGATCGGTCCTTGAATGTCATCCTGAGCGTGGCCAGAGACTCTTTCGGGACAGAAGTTAAACACACACGCACCAAGAACAGGCCTGAGTAAGCACAACCAGTACGACAGCCTCAGAAATTATCAATCTCAACTACGTCCATGCCAAATCTAGCAAAGTTTCGGGGCAAAAAGTTGCCATTTCTCTGATCGACGTCATCACGATAGATTGTCTGCCCAAGTTGTTCTTGATGAAATCGACCCCGTGTCAGTCAGGACACTGTAACAGGTCCGGACTTGTTGAAGTAGATACGGCGCTAAATTTGGCCTCCACTGTAGCGCTTACGAGCGTCCTTTTCGGGTGTGTTTCACTGTGTCTCGCATCAGTTAATGCGTGTGAGTCGTTCGTTTTCCGGGTGTTGTTAGAAAATGAGTGCGTTGTGTTTAATGCTGAGTGGTCATTACTACTGTGTTTGACACTGGAATTGTTACTGTGTGTCTTGTCCGACAATAGGCGGTTCCTACTGTGTATTTGTCAATATGTGTTCCGTCTGATACTATGTGGCTGCTACTGTATATTTGTTACAGTGAGTTGTCCTGGTCGCTGTGCATGATGTCTATGTTATTGAGTTGTGTCTGACACTATGTGGCTGTTACTGCGTGTCTGATACTTGGTGACTGTGCTCACGTGACTGAGTGTGTTACTGTGCGTTTCCTGTTTTCAGCAAAAAGAAGAAAAAAAAGTTGACAAGTGCAAGAAGAATAGGCAAATTTTTTCGTCGACCAGCGTATCTGCAAGCTTAATCTTTCCTCTCTCATTGACGAAATTTTCTTGCAAGGTGCTTAATGGCCCCTTAAGCACCAGCCCCACCTGCTTCTCTCAAGTAGATTATCGTGGAGGCCTCACATTAGCAGCATTATGATGTATTAAAAAGATATAGCGGATTACGACTCGCTCAGGAGTTGCTCTGCGTGCGAGGGAAAATTGAACACGGCTCAACTTACTTTTATCGGAGGCAAAAATTGAGCACCTCCTCCTTCCCCATTTTTTCTTTCTCGCTCACGCGATACTCCCGGAGGGGGCAAGACTTGGCAGCAGGGGGGGGGGGGGGAAGGGTGTAATGTGCCTGAAATAGGTGTGAATGCCTGAAGAGAGCAAACTTTTTTCTCTCCCCTGAGCTACTTTTCCACTTTGCTGGGATCCTTGTCTGTTGAGCACTTCTTCTACTTCCTCTTCTTCTTGTTCTACTTCTTGGTCGTCGTGTGCGGCGCGCGCGCGCACACGCAGCACTATATAAAATTGGGCAATTTCGCTCTATAAAAGTCCCATAAAGGAGAGGAGAAAGAAAAAAAAAAGGCCAACCATACAACCTTTTTCCTGTTGTCTTCCTCTCCTTCTCTCATACGCACGAGATAAAAGTTATCTTGTGCTAAGAGTAACAACAACAACAAAAAAGTTGCATTCTAAATGCTCGACTCCATCGCGTTGACTTTGTCTCCTCCTCCGCGTCTTTTTCGGGGGACTCCTCAGGGACCTCCACATGTTGATCGTCATACGTGAGAGCAAAGGGTTAAACGAAGCCTCCGCTAGTTGGATCCCTCACAGTGGCCACGACTGTTGCACATGCGAACAATCTGTTATCAGTGAGTCAAGGTTACTTCTGTTTTGTTTCTCCAGGGTATCAAGCCACATTTTTTTCGGTTCGAGTCAAAATATTTCACTCCCACAGCTAAAATGTGGTCATGGGTGAAATTTTGCCTAGGATGATCTCGACCGCTGGGCACGTTTGTCTTGAGCAACTCGAGTGTCTTCTGCGAGAGCTTGCAAAATGTTTGTATTGCATTTCTGTCCCAACATTTTCGCCCTTCACCACTGACTACTTGCATAAAGTATTGACAGAATGCACACAGTCCCGGTCAAAAGTATTGCCCCTTCCAGACCGATCATACATAACTGGCCAATTTTACTGACTCCAGTCCGTACCACTATATAGCGCAGATGCTGGACATAAATATGCGTGCAAAGCACAACGTTGCCAAGTTGAACTCTCCAAAAGGGGCCAGATATTGTCGTGACTAGAAAAGGTAATATAACATTGGGCAGTTTTTGCAAGCTATGTACACAACATCAAATCACCACTTACGTCAGGACTGTGCGTGCTCTGATCAAGGATGACCACTGCATTAAAAAGACAGGTGGCGTGGGTAGAACCCCCTGTTTCACTCATAACACCCCCTTTCCCTTGATCGCGCTTTCACCCTTGCCAGCAGTCATCTCTTTCTCTCGGCTTCTCCCCGAAGAGCCACTTTTAGTAACTGCCAACTTGATGACAACAGTTAATTAGGCAGGTATGATTATTATTATTATTTCTCCCAGCACAGAAAATTACTCTCAAAAAAGATACACCGACGTTAATAAAGCAGCCAACAGGTATTTCTGTTCTGTGAAAGAGGAGGCTTTCAGAATAAAGCAGAACACTAGCGGGAGATATGACATATCCTACTTCCCCCCCCCCCCCCCCCCCCCCCCAAAATTTGGTTGTTTTTTGCGCGGGGGGGGGGGGCAAAAGGCGGGGGGGGGGGGGGGATGCGCCCACGGGGGCCCCCAAATAAAAATTCCCGGCGGGGCAGTAGGGGGGGTTTTTAAGAACCAGCCAAAAAACACCCCGCACCTG
>JAAUXU010095923.1_pt1 | contig 20806 bp, 25 predicted proteins | sample 7278151 | NCBI WGS metagenome assembly JAAUXU01 (sample SAMN14350113, study PRJNA611818) | marine sediment metagenome | isolation source: surface marine sediment (1.8m) | place: French Polynesia: Moorea | collected 2018-08 | reverse complement strand
TGACCATAACTTTGAAGTGTCAGTTTGACTCATCAATTTCCTACACCTAATTCAAAATGGTACCTTCAATTTTCTGGTCATGAGAAACAAACAATGGCAAAGAGAAAAGACTTCGCCCCCCTTTAACAAAAAACAGATCACATTTTAGTACTAAAAAATTGCCTAAAAATCAACTTTTCCATCTTCTCGTGCGCTGTACGCTCACTTCTGGCCCCCACTGTATATTGGCGTAACCAGAACAGATACTTACACATGACTGATAGTTGACTATAGCTTAACAGTGTTAAGCTCTTGCTCTGGCTGCCCAAAGGCCCAGCTAACCTTTGGTCATACATATGGAGCTTCAAGGAAACGCCACTCGTACTACATAGTCTAGAGTTAGGATTAGTTCCCTACGGCACATTAGCTTCGCTTGTCCCTCCCCTTCATTCCCCCTACAGACCCATAGACCTGCTCCTTTTCTTTTTGGTGGCAACTGTGCACCTCTGGAAAGGGTTGCCCGGAATCACTTACGTAGGTCTGCCTGTCGCCTCGGGTTCCTCCTGCAGGGAAACTGGCTTCCACTGCAGGGTCATCACCCAATTCTGAGGGTCCCCCAGAGAGACCAAAGGTGACTGCGAACCCACACGTTCGTACCGAGGCAGGATAAGAGTGAAGTGGCGTAAATATGCTAACGTCATTGTTACTAGGGTTGGTCCCGAACTGGCTCGTGACTCGAAAAGCTCGATGAGCCGTCTTTCTTTTGAGGCTCGAGGTGGCTCCTGTCTCGTAAGATCAGAATTCAAGTCGGCTCGACTTGCTTCTTGACTCGACTCAGTTTATATTTCTCCTATGAGCAAATATCACTGTTCTCGCTCTGGGGTATTCTTTAATGTAGTAGAGCACCATTGTACATTTAGAGCTCGGAATGTTATAATGACTACAGAACTTGAAAGAAGTCTTAACACGAACAGGTCGTATAAAGTACCCTTGGCTCGAGCCACCTCAAGACGTTAGGCGCTTGATTCGCAAGGCTCGTGGCTGGCTCAGCTATGGCTCGAGTTCGCACGAGCTCGAGGACATCTCAGCTCCAATCACCCCAAACCGGCACTACGTTTCATGTAGCAATTTGTGCTCTCGAGCTGGCGCTGCACTTGATTCCTTTGTGTCCTCTGGATGTCGGGCTTCAGGAATCGGGATCCGACACCAACCCAGTCCTACCAGGAATTCTTTGAAGAAACCTTCGTCTTGTACAATACTTGTAGATTCATGCAACAGACTCCGTATTTCAGGCCTCTACGAACTGAAAGTACGTAGCAACGAATGAAAGGCACGAGAAAAGGCACTCCGTAGGTTTCAGAGCAGGAGTCTTCATTGCTGTCACTTACCTTGTCGTATCACCGGTGACATTCATAGTAGAAGTCGGACAAGGATGTCTTATGTGTCTCTGGTGCTTTCGGAGTGCAACGCCGATGTCGACGCTTTTAACCTCCCTCACTCACTGAGACGACACCCGGCCTCCAAGAAAGAGAGGAGCAGGGAGGGGAATCAGAGAGACGATCCAGTGTACAGAGAGAAGAGGGAAGCTGCTTTTACTACTTGCGTACTATAAAGCAGTCAGATGGATACCACTGTACATGGTGCCGAGTGCGCAAATTAGCGTTATAGAGCCGTGCCCTCTTTAATGGCCTCCAACTGCGACACGACACTCGCAGTACTCTTCCACAGTTCGGTGCTAGTCTTGTGATTCAGTTCCTCGCTTAGCATCTCACTAGTGCTGACCCGCGTCGCTGGACTGGAACAGTGGCAAAAATATAAAGTGAGTGTGGGTGGGTGTGCGTGTCTGCGTCTCCCGACCGTCCCCTAACTTGTCCACGCGATTCGGGGCCCACCCGGGGCTGTTTTATTTGGTTATTATTTATATGTTTGAGCGGACCGTCAAGTATCACAATACTACAGTGCAGTAGAGCGGGCGGACAAAATATGCATCCCGCTGCTAGTACAAAGGAGTGGGTCGTATACTTATACGCCCATTTATGCACTGGGTCATTCCCATTTGTCAGTCCCAAATGCGCTCAGAGCCCGATAGCTCAGAGCCTGCGTGTCTGGGTCTCCGCACCAAAGGCCCGGGTCCGAACCCCTTTCTCCCTCCCTCGTTCCCTTGGCTAATGACCAGTGGCGCCATCTTCTAGGCTATCAGGGCAGGAAAAAATATTGTGCTGTGCGGCAAGAGTAATGGGGGAAACTGATGTTAAAGAAAGTGACGTTAAACTACAAACGTCCGCCTGGGAAGACCTGTAAGCCCTCGTTTGCATTTTAAAGCTCTCGGGCCTTGACGACCAACCTAGCTTAGACCTGACCCATTACTAGCTGCCAAATCGTATTATTTTTCAAAAGTATTAGTATGTTTTTGTCGTAAAATTGCTGAAAACTACTGGAAACTTAGTAACCGTGGTGAGAAGAAGGAGTCAAGGTTACTGGAGACCAGGTTCGGGCGTTTTGAACTGCTTTTCTGTGACGTCACCGCCGGGAAGAAGGCACCTCCCGAGTCGGTAGACCCCCCGAGTCTCCGAGGAATGTGAAATTGGCTGACATTCTTATGGGGGATTCCTGCTCCCCTTCCCCAGGCCCTCCATTTCACGGGGGGATTCATCCCCTGCGCCCTTCAGTGCCAGGCACTAACTACAAAAATCCACACATGTGGGGGAGAGTTTGTTAGGTTCTGGGAATTTACAAAAAGCAGGTAACAAGGTGACACTTCGATGAAAACATCATCACATGGCCATGAGTATGACCTGACGGCACCGCGACATGGTGAATCCACGCTCCAAGACTTTGTCCCAAACTGACTGGCTTTTCAGAATGCTCATCAGTTCTCATCAGTGATGAGACGAAGTTCAATCTTGATGGACCAGATGGCTTCTGATGTTATTGGCATGACAAGAACCTGCCAGATGAGATTTAGAGCAAGCGAGCCTCTGGTGGGGGATCTGTCATGATCTGGGGTGCGATGTCAAGGAATAACAAGATGGACCTACAAGTCATCACAACAAGAATGAATGCCAAGGGATACCAGCCAATGTTGCGCAAAGCTGATCTGGTACATGGAAGACCTCGTATCTGTAGAGATGACTGGGTATTTCAGCAGGATAATTCAATTCACTCTGTCAAATCAACAAAGAAGTGGCTCAAAATGCGCAAGATTGACTTTTTGCACTGGCCAGCTCGAAGTCCGGATCTCAGTCCAAGTGCTTGAGGCTGGCTTGCGCAAAAGGTCTACAGTGGAGGATGACAGCAATGTTGAAGACTTGAAGAGAGTTTTTTTGACAGCTGGGCAGCATTGCCAGATTCCCTCTCGCATGAACTGATGGACTCAATGCCCAATCGCATCTTTGAACTGATCCAAAAGAATGGCGGAGCAGCTAACTACAAAAAATTACCGGAGTTCCTTTAATTAATATTTCCAGTGCAAATAAACTTAGTTTGCCGTGCGTGACAGTCAGCAGTGCATAGTTGTCCTATCTTTTTGCAGCATTTGCAGGTGAACCAAAAACCAATATCATGTGCTATTTGTCTGGTTACTTCAGAAATTTCTCAATTATTTTTGAGCTCAAGCTCATAGGCCTTTGACTGATAAGCCATGATGAGCTGGAGGAAAAATTCCCTGTCGTAATCACAGAATTAAAAAAAACTGCTAGTGGTGCCATGGTTTTGCAGGGGACTCTCATGAAGTCTGGCTGTTGAGACTCAGTCACACACCTAGCGACCCCTCCGGACTGTTGAACCTCATCCAAACTTTGCAGCGATTTCTCCGGACTGCCAAGGTCGAGGATCGTCCACACTCATAGCAATTGTCTGGACTCATCCACACTTGTAGCGACTCCTCCAGACTGTCAAGACTCGTCCACACTCGTCGCAACTGTCAACTGTCGTCGACCCTCGTTGCGACTCTCGAGAAATGCCGCCAATGTCCTGACGACTTGATGACTTCGTCACTTCAGAAGTTGCAGTTGTGAGCAAAGTTGCTGTCCACGTTGTTGATGTATTTTGCTTCGGCCATGTTTGTCAAAGTAGTCCACCGTTATTCTCTTTTTGTAAATTCCCAGAACCTAGCAAACTCTCCCCCACATGTGTGGGTTTTGTGTTGTAAGTGCCTGGCGCTGAAGGGCCCAGGGGGTGAATCCCCCTGAAATGGAGGCCTGGGGGAGGGGGGCAGGATTCCCCCCGAAGAGTGTCAGCCAATTTCACCTACTTTCACAGCTCAAAAAGTCAAATTTCAGGTCTCTTTGGCATGCCACCTTCTCCAGTTGGCTTCCTTTTGAGCACTATAGCACGAAAATGGGCAGCCTTGACACTGTGCCCGAGTTTCACATCCACATTTTTCACATCAAAATTCCTCCTGACAAATATTGACACATTTTGAATTCACAGTTCACAGTTTTGAATGTTTATTAAGGCACTAGAACACTCAAAGTAATATTAGCTGACAAGAGCACTGTGCCTGGACATGAGCACAGGGCGGTACAAACATGATAGACTCACTTAAAATCAGCTCCTTGGCACCTAGAGAGGTGGAACAATGCAAAGTTGGGTCATTTTTTCCTGCTGAACGACGGTCTGAATGTACATTAGATATTTCATTATTTCTTAGGTTGTGATTGTTGTTAAAGGTTATAAACTCACTTAAAATCAGTTCCTTGGCACCTACGGCAGAGGAAACAAAATTGAGTTGTGTCATTGCTCCTGGTGAGTGCCAGTCTGGCTGCACATTACATAAATGACTACCTCTTGGATTACTATAGGTTTAAACTTACTCAAAATCAGTTCCAAGGCTCCTGGAGAGTTCAAAGCAAAGCTAAAGTGGTCTTAATCTACAATTGAATACAAGTCTGAGGCATGCTCTCAGAAAAATACTCAAAAGATTTCTTTAGGATTCAACTAAATGGCCCCCAGAAGCTAGAACAATTTTCTGCTAATAACTATAGGAAATTGCAACTTCAAAAAGGTCACATGAAAACATGATCCTACAAAGGTTAGAAAGAAACCTAGATTAAGTCTGTCAGACAATGATGATGAGCCGACAGGAAAATTCCTTGACAGGGGCACCTTATTTTAATCTGAAACTAAGTAGTTTAATAAAGCTGATCCCAACTGCTTACAGTTCCTTGAATCAGTCCTTCCTGTGTTTTTCAAGCTTCACTTCACTCCAAGAACACCATCAAGACCACTTTGAAGCACTTGTGACCTGTTAAATTGGTCACGTGACCAAGTCTTCCTCAGAAAAATATCTCACACTTTTTTCCTGCAAGTTCAATCTCTCCAAGTACAGAGAAACTGATTTTAGGTGAGTTTATAACCTTTAACAACAATTTAAAACCAAAGAAATAGTGGTAAGTCAAATATGCACCCAGACCGGCACTCAGCAGGAGAAGTGACACAATTTTGCTTTGTTTCCATCTCTCTAGGTGCCTAGGTGCAAAGAGACGTCATGCCGTGCTGGTCCCGTAAACTAAAAGGTAGCACCATAATCGTTAACAGTGGTCTCAAAATCATTCAAAAGCTGGCAAAAATCAATCGAGACAGTTTAAGGGGTTGAGCAGTGGGGCCGATGATCGGATCGTTTGGTCTCGATGATCGAGAGGACATTGCCAAGACTGATATGACTTCAGTTGCGCAGATTTTATGTGGAGGCAATTTGAAATTTGCCTCGCTTTCATGAGCAGAAACATTTCTATTCAAAAGTATGTCTAACCCATTAGTAACTAACGAAGAAGTATGAGGGGCAGTTGCCTCCGATATACTTTGTCGCTCCATTCATTCCTTGGGTTGAAGCCAATGTGATAACCTGATAATTTATATCCTCAAAGAAGTTTAAAAGTGTAAAAAAATGCTTTTTGTTGACCCCTGATTGTGTTAAGTTCTACACCGGCAGCGGGAGAGGGATCGACCACGCTCAACCTAACCTACCAAAAGCAATTATGGCATATATTCAGTCGTGACAATTCTAATCACTTAACGGGTTGGCTCGCGAGCCGAGCAATAGTGTAAGCAAATCGAGTCGAGCCCCGACTCGTTGGCATCACTACAGCAAATGAATCTCGAGTTTCTGCTCATCTTCTAAAATGTTTTGTCCGTGTCTTTGTTGAATTTGAAATTCTTTTGCCTTTATTCTGAAAGTTAGAGTTGTTTTTCCCCCAGAAGTAGTAAGAGATCCGGCCTTTTATGTTCCAAATGACAAGAAATTTGTTGTGTCAACTCTGTTGAGAAAGAAGACCCGGGCTAAAAGAAAAGAGCATCAAAATGTTCACACGTCGTGACCCATCCTTTGCTACACTGGTATGGTCACCAAGCAGCGGTCCCATACTGCTGTGGCCACATTCGTTGTTGCCGCGATTACTGAGCATTAAAACTATGACAGATGACGGCAAGAGTGAGAGCGAGAGTAAGAGCCTCAGGGTCCTGGCAAAAGTCCATGCTGGGCACCTCTGAATCCTGTCTGACCGTTGAAGTCTCGTACATCAATTACATCCTGGAGTTCATGCCCATGAAACGTGGACAGCTCAGTCTCGTTCCAGGTGGCTACAGATACAACCAGTACCGGACTACAAGTATAGGGAAATCCAATGGAGGCGTTCTCAGTGGCCTCATTGCTTCTCTGCGGTGTGGACAACAGGAGAGAGAAGTTGTTCAGGGACCAACTGAACATAGTCATCTCTCAGACTGGGGAACCATGAAGGCTCTTCAGTAGATAGACTGAAGCAAGATGCTTTTGAGCATCATTGACACAATACCTGTAGCGAAACAAAACACGTCATGAGACAAAAAGGTCACGAAAAACATCGAGACAAACTGCACTGAGACAGATCCCCTTGAGACAAACGGTCGACGAACCTCGATCCTTCAAAAGGATCGAGGATGAACGACCACACGTTCCAGATCGATAACGCTTGGTATAACATGTGCAAGCTCATGAATTACCTGTTCCTTGTTTTAAAAGAGGCCACTCTCAAGTAAGCCAACAGTAAGGTGACAAAGATGCCCTGAAAGGAGACCCGTGAGATGTTTTTTCATGATGCTGTATTCATCAGGTATATATCCAGGTATATTATCCGTGTTTGGCAGGATTCTTCGCAAGCAAATTGTGTCGTGAAGACGGTGCGTATTTATGTAATTTAACAGCATGCAACAATCCATGCGGAGTCTTCTACGTGGATAGTTGCATTCTTCAGCTGATGATAGTGGGACGATGCAACTGAATGGATCCATCATTTTTGGAGCTTTTGAATTTCACCCCCAAAACCCTTTGATGTTGCACTAAATAATCAATTATACTGCACAACTTATTCATTTCCAAACAGTTTCCTCTTAAGATGGGGGGAGCTGATCGAAAGGATATTAAGCATTCTTCCCCGAGGTATTTTGTCTCAATTTTGTCCGCCAGCCTTTTGACGAAGCTGTTTAGAAATTTATGATATTGCGCCATATCGATATTAGTCATAATCTATAGATACAAAGTGTCCATGTGAAAGAGTCCATGCATGTATGGAGTCTGTGTCGAGCCCTTGGGTGCACCGTCGAACCGGCCGGAGGGTGTACCAGAGGACTGAGGAAACCCTCGGAAAAGCATTCTCCCTCATTTGGAAACTTCAGTCCCTGCGTCTAATTTTTTCTCAAGACGGAAATATATATCTCTCACTGACTTTCGGTGAAAAAAAAGTCGATCAGTTAAAGAAAAAGCTCTTGCGATAAGCAACAAGTCAGTGGTTCGTGGTTTGACGTTGAACTTTCCACCAAGAATAGATTGTCTTGACCAAAATAAAGCACTGCCGGTCGACAAACGTGAGCACTGCTGCAGAATGAAGTCAGACTCTTCAGAGCTCCACGCAGACTTATGGATTGAACCATGACACCATCCAAGCTCAACGTCTCTCAGGAGGTCCATGCCATTGCTGGAGAGACTGTGAATGAGGTCATTTGATGAACATATGCACAAATGCAGTGCCGTGCCAGCTCAGCGAGCCGGGTGCCGCACCAATCGTGACGTGCTCTCGATGTAGGATGAAGAAAGCTGGATTTAGAATGGACGAAAGGAATTCCAAAATGATGGGCGAATGTGGTGAATGAGAATATTAATTTGTCTTGTCCCGCTGAAGTGGTCGACCTCATGCATCTGGAAAGTTCTGCAGCCTTTGCTTGTACCCATCCGAGGCCTCAGGGGTGTCTCGTATTCCTCAGTTTTTTGTTCGTAAAATGTGGCTTCTCTTTCAGTTCTGCTTTCTTGACTCGTATCTGTCTCTGCGGTACCTAAAGAATAGTCGTGGAAGAAAAGCCAAGTCAGCCAGGAACCAAGCAAGCCAGCGTGCTGCTCGAGAAAAATCGACACTCTGGTGAGTTAGATTTATTCAACTTTTTTTCTCTCAAAAGTATGCACATATGTGGTTCCGGTACATATGTTACAAGTCCTTGCAATGAAACGAGAGCAAGAGGAAGAAGTACAGGGACGTATACACTGCGTGCTACTGATTTATCTGTACGTGATGTTTCACCTGGAATTGACTCCTACGTTGCTATGCTGAACTCAATATCGTTTTACTTTAATTTTCTTCTCCCTCTGGATGATGATGCAGGGGCTGTGCAGACAAAACAAGCTAAAAATACTGTTGGAAAAAGACGGGGGGGAAACAATAGACACTGGGAGACAAAAACAATAAAGAAGAGCAGAAGAGAGACAGAAAACATTGAGAACAGATGCTACAAGATTATTGTACGATTCTTACAATAAACGTACACTGAGTTTTGTACAGCTTTAGTTGTCTGTCTTCTTGGTATCCTGTTGCTTTCGCTTCTGCAAAGGAACGAGAAAAAGACATGAGAAATCGACTTAGAAACGTCATCAAAGAAAGGTCTTTTGCTTCCTGCTCACCTTGTGACGGTTTGGTTTACAGGTCTTGCAGATGAAATCCTCGTCCTCAGACACTTGTTCCGGTTTGAGTCCTATGCAGTAGAGATGAAACCACAGCTCGCAACCGTCACACTGAACCCAATGAACCTGAAGACAGGAAGGCGCCGAGCAAACCAGACGCTATTAGCATGCATAATTGGTTCTTTCAACATGTTGCACATTCACTTACCTCTTTTCCCGTCGGCCTAAGACAGCTGGGATTTGCAGAGCAATCTTCTTGTTCGCCATCGTCCTCATCGTCGTCGTCGTTGCTGTCTTTGGTTGATTTCCTTCTCTTAGTGGTAATTTCTTTGCCCTCTTTCTTCTTCTTGCCGCCCGAAGTTGCTTCTTCACCGGATTCAAGCTTGCGTTTTCTTCGCGCTTTCATCTTCTCCTCACGGGCAGACTCAAGCTCGGCCTCCAGCGAGTGAAGGTCCGGATATTCTTTAGACCGACGAGGCTCGGTAGCTTGAAGAAGCCGCCAGATTTGCTGAGTCTCGTCCAGAGAAACCTGCGGGCACCGAAGAAAATGAGAACCGAAAGAGAATGCTTGAAAACGGTCAAGACTTACTTCGAAGAGACTTCCTTCCATCATGAGCTCCTCCAAATTTTTCACCACTTCATCCGATAGGATGATTTCGGGAGATTGATCAGATGCTCTGCCACCCTCCTCCTCCTCTTCTCTAGCCTTGGCGAGAGTCTCTGACGCTTTGCTGACCTCTGGAGCTGCCAGGACAGTGGAGGCCCGCGATTGCCATGAGACAGCTCGCTCGGTAAGACATCGCAAAGCATCGCCCTCAGGAAGGCGAACAGGCTGTTTCTGTAGCGAGACCAGCAGCGACAAAATTGTCTCGAGGCGGGGTCGTCGAGATCTCAGGCACGACGAACATTGGAACTTGACCTCACGCAGCGAAGACGGCCTGTCAACGGATGACGACGATGATGACGACGGCGACGAAGAGGCGGCATTGTTTGTCGCATCCGGAGTACGCACGCGGGTGCTCATCGACTCAGGGTACTTGGGCAAGGAGACGTGCGACGGATGGAAGAGGTCTCGACATAGCTCGCACTCGATGCGGAGCTTGCCATTCTTCTGGCGCTCTTCATCTGATGTATTCTTCTGGCGTAGCTTCTTCATGGCCTAAAAACAAAATTCTTAGAAACGATAGAACGGTGATGGCCTGAGTTGCACTCACCTCGACCTCGTCACTCTCTGCTTCCTTGAAGGCCCGTACGAAGTTCTTCGCGTCGGCGAGATCCGCTGCCGACAGACTGCTGAACGTCGGGTGTTGAATGATTGCTCCCTCCTCTTTGACTTTCCGCTTGCGTTTGCCTTCTCCAATGTCGACGCGGGGACAGAGGACGTCCAGCAGGGAAAGCGGGGAGTTCTTCTTCAGAAAGACCCTGGCGGTTCGCTCCCGCCAAGCACGCGCCGAAGCAACCTGACTCTCCAGGTGCGGTAGGGGATCCAACCTGATTGGCAATGGCCGACCCTTTGCCACCAACGACTCTAATGTCTCAAGGTAAGGGTAGTTGTCTGTGCTCTTAATAGCATCGGCTCGGGTCCACCAATCTTTGGCCTTGCGCACGGCATCTTTGAGCACCGAAAGGCTAGGCAACCCGTTGGAAATGGTTTCGGCCTCTCGCACTAAACGCTCCACATCGGACATGGACCAACGTGGTTTAGCATTTAAGCATGTCTTGGCCTTAACTTCCCAAGCATCGGCCTGCGTTAACAGGCCCGATATCTCAGCTAGGGCCTTTTCAACTGCAGGATGAGGTGGGAGGTCGGTGCCAGCGTCAAGGACCTCCTTAAGTTGGCTGAACGAACTCGCCTGAGGATCGTCGAGTAGTTCCTGAACCTCCTCTAACCATTCGGTTTGCTTGTGCTTCCCTTTCAGCTGGTTCAGCTCTGGAAGCTCGATCTCCAGGCCCACACCAAAGTCAATGCATTTTTCAACGTCCTTTGCATCTGGCTTGGCCAGATCGAGCAGCTTGTGAGCGTCTTTCTGGAAGCTTTCAACTTGCTCCAGCAGCTCTTTGACAGACTCGTGACCTGCTACTTTAGCTGGCAACGTCTCAAGCTGGTTAGCAAACAGCTGTAGCTCCTCGACGGTGAGACGGTACTTGTTATCAAGCACGCCCCTGGTTCTGGTACGCACCTGTGGGTGATAACTATCGAGTTAATAAAGATACGCCTTGGCTACAACTGTCTCACCTCACCTTTTTGTTTCCCAGCTGATTTGCCACCGTCTGACACTTTTCGGCTTCCTCTACGGTCAACTGGAGCGCTTCGAGAAGCTCGGACTCTGGATACCTTCTCTCTGTTGCCTCCTCCAACATTTCTTTGAGATCTTCTAAGTCCGCCCGATCGTCACCTTTGGCCTGAAGGGCTTTTTTGACCTTATCCACCCAGAAATCGTAGCACTCGGCTCTAGACTTAAGATTTCCCAAAAGCGTAGCCAACTCGTCTAACGTATAGCGGTACCGCAAGACAAGTTTGTCTGGGTCGCATTCTAAGGCCTTAAAATGGCGGAGGCAAACAATCTCGTTGCTCTTGTTGTCGACTGAAGTGAGGGCCGAGTTAAAGCAGGTGGTTTTGCAAATTGCACACTGTCTCTCATCGTCAGGAAGAAGTTCAAAGGCTTCACGCTCTGCTTCGGTAACACCCTGTGGACGAAACGTTAATTAGAAGTCGCTGCCAAGTTATGAAGTGCGACACCACCTGCAGGCGGCACAGGAACTTACCCCTTCTAACAGCTCTCTTCTCAATTTCTTCTCCGTCTCAAGCATTGTAAGCATGTCCTTGTAGGTGGCTGCTGCCACTTGTAGCGTGAGGGTATGGGCTTGAGTTGCCATCTTGCACACAAGCTCATCGTGGCAGAAGACGCAGTATCGACGCATCATGGAGTAGTGCTCCACGCACTTGCGTCCCATCTCCAGCCAGTCTGGAGGGGCAAAGTTGACGGCTTCCGCAAGATTGTAACCTTGATTGAAGCCGGCGTGATACGCTCGAGGAAACGTTATCATGAACTCGCCAGCATGCTGATCGGCCCGACAGACTGGAACCCCGTGAGCCTGGAAGAGAGATGAGTAGAGTAAGAGGAAGCAAATTCACACTAAAAAGTAACATCCAAGTAGCTACCTGAAGCACGTTGGGGTTCATAGTGGTGACTATGTGATGTAGCAAGTCGGGCTGTCCAGTGAAGAGTTCTTTGGCGGAGTCCCTCATGACGCTCTCCGCTCTCTCTGCGTACTGTGACGAGATTCCATACCAAGTCTTGGGTTCACCCCAATGTAGATAGTTAATCGACGGCGTCCAGTGGTCCTCCGTATGCCAGCAAAAGGTGGAAAAGCACATGCCCACGTACAGCCACGGAACCTTCATCCCCGATATATCCATGTCGATGGAACGCAGAATAGAGTTTGGGACAATGGGCAGGCGATTAAGATTCCACTCAGAGAGGGCGTACACTTCGTCTTCCTTAGTAAGGTTCTTTGACGTAAGGGTGGGGAAGCCAGATCCATGATCCATGGTGTGAAGGTCGGCGCCGTATTCTACCATGACATCCTCGTCGATGTTCTCCAGAATACGCCAATACTCCTTCTCCACTAGGGAGGTGGGAATGAGATGCACGGGCATGTTGAAATAATCCGATTTAAACTGGTCAGCCATCTCGCCGAATGACTGCAAAGTGTACTCCTTTTGGGCCTGCTCGAAGCCAAACGCCTCCATAGGCTTGCTGACCTCCGCAGCCACGCACTTGGGACAACGCCAGTCACCCTTTGGAATCTCTGCCAGCGGCGGCATGAGGCAAAACGTATGGTAAGAGTCGTCGCAGCCGTCGCATAGTAGCATTTGTTCTTCGGAGTCGCCCTTGCCGCAGTTCTGGCACATATACTTGGCCAGCTAGGGGGAAAAGGACAGAAATATCGCCATGAGATGATGTAATGAGGTACTGCTTAGATTACAGCGTCTTACCGGATCATATTCAAAGTTGAGTTTGTTCCCCCTTGTCTGTTGCTTGATAGACTTTTCGGTGGGTAGTCCGGCCATCTTCGGTCCCGCTCCAAAGAATTGCAGCCTCGCCAGCTCCTTTGAAAAGGAATTCCCTGTCTTGCTGTCCTCCTCCTGCTTCTCTTTCTTGGGTGTGCCCTTCTCACTGCCACTGCCGTCGCTGTAACGCTTGGAGCGGCGACCGGCCTTGTCTTTTTCCCCCGGTACCTTCATCCCCATCCTGCTAGGGATGTTATGAGGCTTGTACTCTTTTTCGTAAGAGCCGTCGCCACTCTTTTCCTCGGGAACATCATCTACAATCTCCTCCTTCACTTCGTCCTTCAGTGCGGCCTCCTTCTTCTTCTCCTCCCGTTCAAAGACGTCCAATGGATAGAGGATCCGCTCGTAATGGGCCTTTAGCAAGCTGGGGATATTTTTGTTGCTGGTGGGGAACCCGATGTCGGCAGCCACTTTCGCCCACTTCTTCTCCTCATTCACCTTTTCCATGCCGCCTGAGGCAGAGATAGACGAGAGTAGAGTAAAATGACGCAGATTCTGCAAGCATTTCTCTTGAGTCTTACCTTCTCTGTTGACGTACTTCTTCAGCGTATACAAGTCGAGCGCTCGTCGCTCGACCAGAGGTATCTTTAGAGTTGACCCCTGTAGCTCCCAGAACTTGGCCACTTGGTCCAGGAAGTTGAGCTTGATCCTTGTGTGCGCCTCCAGCTCGTTGAGACGCTGGATGCGTGGAGTGAATCTGAGCTTGTCCACGTCGACGGCAAACGGCGGCTGCCAATCCTGAGAAAGAAAGACAAAGCTAAAAACCCCGACCTGTATTGTATTTCATCATCAACAAAATGTACGTTCGCCGCATGTTCGCCGTTCCAATAATCATCTCAACACCCTGCGACCTTAGCACGTTCCGAATGAGCATTACCTGGACACTGCTTTAGGCACCGCACCTACATGTTGGGCCGTGGTGCTCATAATAGGAACCAACATCCCTTTATGGAGTAAAAAAAGAGTCTCTGGAAGGCATAGTTGAGGCCTGTTTGATAGGGAGTGACTAATCCCAGGAGAATCTTGTTTATACCAGCCTATTCACCCTAATAAGACTCTGGCAATCACCATAAAGGCATCCTGGATGTTGAGTCAGCAATCGCTGGCTTTTTTGGTCCTAACAAGCGTCTTTGGAAGACGTCAAGCATGCATGCAAAATGTTGAGTAAGAAATAGCTGAACGTTGCTCATCTCATCCCGAACACATCTTCACTTGTCACGACGAACACTGGGTTCTTCAGGCTAGTATTGTAGTGATATAATAGCTCTTGCCAATCGTCAGTCCCGTGACTCTGATAGGTCAGGGTTGGACGTGCAGGACTCGGTGAAAGACAAAACTACGTCGAGCTCGCAGACAACTCACCTCCGGAGGCTTGATCTTGCAGATGCCGTACTTTTCCGCCTCCGGTCTGATCTTCTCTATGTAGGCTAGGGCGTCCTTGAACTCCTCCGCTGTGGGCTCGAACACCGGACACTCCGGCGGCGACTGGAAGTCGTACTCAGGATGCCCAGAGCATGGATTCATGGCGACGGTAGAAGGAACCGGGTGATGAGAAGAAAGACCTGGCGAACGGACCGGACTACGGGGTTGGCCGATCTGCAGAGACGCTGGCGAAGGGGTCGACGACTTCCGTCTCGGAGCCGAGGACGGAGGCGGCGACCCGAGTTGAAATGGAACCCTCGATGGGGATGCGGAATGAATTCCTCTCCCTTCTCGCTCGACTCACTCTGCCCTTACTCCTTCTCCTTCTGGCTGCGGCTGTCGATGGCTGAATCTGGCTCTCACTCAATGTTCGTGCTTGCTCTGCTCCTCCATCGAGGTCTGCCCGGCCGAATTCAAGGTGGCGGCTTCGGCCGACCGAGAGGAGCAGGAGATCACAAGCCAAGCGAGGTTGGGACGCAACCACGTCCACCAACAGCGAGCACCTCGCGGAGGGAGAGGAAAAGAACCAAGCAGACGTCGTATGAGTGCTCCACGTCGGTGATCTCGGTCGTGGACCAAGGGGCACATGAGGGTCATCGGATTTGAGTCAGCCTCGGTCATGCCCAGGCCGGCGTGCAACGTCGCCCCGTGCGTGGCCGACAAGGCCGCCAGGCCGGTCTCGGCCCGCTATCTCACAGGGCTGAAAGGGCGGCTTTAAAGGGACGCGACGAATCGGAATGGAAGTAGAAGCGCGTAAGTAAATAAGAACTCTTGGAGGCGACCCAGAGGAAGCAAGTGCGCTGAACCAGGTACGCTGAGACGACGTCCGCCCGAAACACCGCCTTCGTGGTAGAGTCAGCAAGTCAGGTTTGGCCTGATCTTTGCAATCAGTGGGGTTCACGACGTCACTGCGTCGACCCCCCTTAAATTGAGACTTGAGGTCAAGATCGTCTTGGCGATCGTCAATGATCCCACGGACGTTCCAAGGTGGAAGAAGAAGACGCGTCGGTCTAAGTCTGGAAGAGGCAAGCAAACTGTAAACGCGTTCCATATGACTCTTGACTTGTAGGGCGATCCTGCAATCCTGCAACTGGACTAGCAAGCCGATTTTTCTCGAGTACACGTTCCGGGATCTTCCTCTGGTCAGACCTCCATCAGAGATGTTCCAGCTGAAGTCCACGCTCTCTCCGTTGGTCTCCTGGTCTCAATCGTAGTAGCGAAGAGTCGCAGTCATCACTACCAGGACTTGTAATTGCCCAGACAAAGTTCAGCGTTGCATCTGACGTCTCTTCTAAAAATGCTTACAGCCCGTTCCTACCAAGCTTCTGATGTCACCTTGGTCCTCCTTACTGTTCTTGATGCGGCAGTGGAATAAAAATATAATGCTTTCACACCTAATAATATTTTTGCTGCTGACAATAATTTAACTGGATATGAATTTGCGTCTGTAAATTTTTTGTGCAACACAGGATGCTACGAGTCAGTTAACAAGGCCTACACAGTACCAGGTATACAAGACCTGGCACGTGGTACGCACGTTTTGTACTTGTGGCTTTGTATTCAGTACTTTCTGACGGACTCGTGGTGTGTTGCAGTGGTGGTCCGCCAGATGTCGCTATTGTGATTCAGCCGGTTCTCCCGCGCTCGAGGATAAACAACTGAAGTAAAATCCGAACCCCGAGGCTGCCGTTCTGGTATCCGCCCGGTATTCGTTGGGTTCCGAACTCCTGGGCCTCCTTCGCGATGTCATCGTCCTCCGGCTCTAAGACATCGCGGACAATTTCGTCATTCTTCAGCCCGGTCTCCAAGAAGGCGCGGACATCGCCAGTGGCGGAGCCTCCCCCAGCCAAAACCTCGGGTAAGAACTCTACCAAGAACCCCACCAAGGGCTCAGCCAACGGCTCAGCCAAGGGCTCTGCCAAGGGCTCTGCCAAGGGTTCTGCCAAGGGCTCAGCCAAGGGCTCTGCCAAGAGCCCCGACAAGAGTTCTACCAAGACTTCTGCTCAGGTCCCAGCCAAGAGACCTGAGCAAACCTCCACCGACGGCGCGAAGAACACCACCCAAGACATCAAGAAAGCCACCAACGGCACCAAGAACACCACTAACGGCATCAAGATCGCCAGTTTGAGTGACAACAAGCAGCACAAACCTGTGGTGGAGGTGCCACCGTCTCAAATGTGGGCAGACAAGTACCGTCCCCGCACCTCAAAGCAAGTGATTGGACAGCAGGGTGATCGGAGCAACTTGCGCAAATTGACAGCCTGGCTGCAGTCCTGGCACCAGCACCATGGCATTCCTGGAGCCAAGGTCCCATCAAGGCCGCCGCCATGGCATGCTGCACAGGACAACGGCTCGTGGGCCAAAGCGGCCCTGCTGTCTGGACCACCAGGTGAGGTTTTGGTTACATGCTCACAATTTGGAAGTACAGTTTGTTTCCTCCAGGCGTTGGAAAGACAACCACAGCTCATATCGTGGCTCACGAGCTGGGCTATGACGTGATGGAGTTGAATGCATCTGATGCCAGGTCCAAAAAGCTTCTGGACCAACATGTTTCTGATGCGCTGTCCTCTCAGTCTCTGTCGAATGAGTCTAAAAAGAGAGTGAGTTCGTAATTTGACTGAATCCGTGTGGTGCTTCTTCAAGTGTTTATGATTATTTCCAGATCTTGTTGATGGACGAAGTTGATGGAATGGCAGGTAACGAGGACCGTGGAGGTATGGCTGAGCTGATACAGCTATTGAGACGGTCACGGATCCCTGTTGTGTGCATGTGCAATGACAGGCAGCACCCAAAAGTTAGGAGCCTGGCCAACTACTGCTTCGACCTTAGGTTTCAGAGACCTAGGGTAGATATGATTAGGGCGGCCATGATGTCAGTCTGCTTCAAAGAAAAGGTTTGCCCTAACATAAGATTAAATTTTTCAGTTTTCTTTTATCGAGCAAGAGCTATTTCAGGTTAAAGTTAGTCCAGAAGCATTGAGCGAGTTGATCGTTGGCTGCAACCAAGATGTCCGGCAAGTTTTGCACCACCTGAGCATGCTCAAAGGCCGTAGCAATCAAGAGGCAAAGCTTACCCAGGAAGAAGCCAAGATGGAAGCTGAGCGAAGCAAAAAGACTTCAATAAAAGCGGTACAAAATGAAAACAGCTAGATCATGGTGTGGCGCCAGGATATCCAAAAAGTCTTCTTTTCGCAGGGTCCCTTTGATGTCGTTCGACAAGTCTTCAGTTCATCGGAGCAGAAGGAAATGAGCGTCATAGACAAGTCGGATCTTTTCTTCAATGACTACAACCTGATGCCACTCTTCACTCAGGAGAACTACCTGCTGGTTGAACCTCATGCTGCCAGGTAATTACCTGAGACTAACAAACAGCACATGCTTGAGGCTGTCAATTTTGCAGCATGCAGTGAGTGGAGTCCTTTGTCTTATTTTAGAGACGCCAAAGACATAATGGAACTGGTAAGCAAGGCCTCGGACAGCTTCTGCGACGGAGATCTGGTGGCAAAAGCTATCAGATCGAACAATTCATGGGGGTTGCTGCCTACACAAGCTATATTTGCCAGTGTCATTCCTGGAGAGTTCATGTCGGGGCACATGAAGGGGCAGATCAACTTCCCCTCCTGGTTTGGAAAGTATTCAAAGACCAACAAAATCCATAGGTTCATTCAGGAGCTGCAGGCCCATACCCGGCTGAGGCAAGACATAACCGATCGAGTATGGTGTCAGAGGACAGTATATGATATCGTGTACATATTCCAGTGCTGGCGTGTCCAAGAGAGCCATGAATGAAGATCTTGCCCAGCCTCTGAGGGATGCAATTATTGCTCCTATGGTGAAACGTGGTGCTGATGGGGTATCGGATTCTGTGCAGGTGAGCAACTGGAGGACCGTAGTAAGTGTTAAAGCACCTGGCATGCTCAGAAGTCTGAAGCTTCCAACATTTGTTGACAGGTCATGAAGGAGTACTCGCTGCTGCGGGAAGACCTCGACAATCTCCTGGAGCTGTGCCAATGGCCAGACAGTGGTGACCCTCCATTCAAAGCTATCGACTCCAAAGTGAAGTCTGCTTTTACCCGTCTGTACAACAAGGAGGTCTTCCTTCCATATTCCACTGGGACGGGGTCTGCTGCCAAGCGTAAAGCATCAGCTGCAGCACTGGAAGATTTGTCTGAGGTAGCTGAAGAGGAGCAGATGGAAGAGGATGAAGATGAGGATGACATCTCCAAGGATACCATGATCAAAGCCAAGAAGCCTACGAAGACCGCAGAGTCTGCTAAGGGGCAAGGCGGCAGTAGCAAGGCCGGGAAAGGAAAAGGCGGTGGAAAAGGCGCTAAAAGGTCCAAAAAATGAAATTGCTCCACGGTGATGTTTGCAAACAGGAAGTCCTGAATTGAAGACTATTAAAACAATCTGTCATCACAGAGTAGTCATAAAAAAGACGCTATAATGAGTGCCGTAGAAGGCTTAGGAGACCGGTAGAAGCAGAGAAACTGGTAATGTGTTATCATTACCATAAAAGCGCTACTAACCATTTCGAGAGCCCCTCTGGCCCCAACATAGATTTCTTTATTGACATCTACCCTTGGTTACGTGGTGTCTGGCGAGGCCGCCTCGTTCACGTTCACACCGGGATGCTCGACTATGCATACGCCAGGTATGTATTTTTGTCGACCAGGTTGTAGTAGCACGCGATGTACGTGTAATGAGTTCGTGAGTTGATACAGCCTTCCTCGCCACGTAGTACATACGCGCACTGGTACTTCATGCTACGCTCGCACGGCGAACGAGCTGATGAGGTCTGGAGTGATCGAGACTGTGACTGTCAACGGCGGCAAGCTCAAGTAGCGCACAAGTGTTCGGCATGGGCACGCGCGTCAAGTTGGTCCACGTGTCGACCATGCAGACCTTATACATCAACCTTGTAATGTGTCCTATAGCATAATTAGAGAGTATTTGCACTACGAAAGAACTCGAGGTGACACCGTGTCGTAAACAGATGTGTAGTTGGGTTCGTCCGGTCCTTCGGCTTGATGAGATGGACTCAAGTTATCCGTGGTCATCGAGGACAGCGAGTTCAAGTTAAAACCGTGGTAACGTGATCTCCGTGTAATGATCCTGCGTCAGCAAGATCGTTGAGTGCTGTGAGGACACGTTGAACCACATTGCCCGACTCATTTCGAGCGAATAAATTATTCCTGAGTGCATTATGTACATTGTACATAATCAATGTCTACTTGCATGATCTATGATGAATGCTTGATACGACGTACAAATAAGAGTCCGTCCTCGTAGATCACCAGCTCCCAGTAGTTCAGACCTCTGGTCAGTTCTGTCGCCAAATGTAATACAATCGTATTACTAAGTTGCGTTACTAACTATGCAGTTAAAACCTCACATTCGTGGTCGCCCTGCTACTGTGCTTCTTGTCTTATCTAGTATATTCAGATAAGGTCAGGTGAGCAGGTATGATGCTACAGCACGAACTTATCGTACACGAAAAATATAATCCAGTGATACACCATAAAGGAGAGTGCAAATCAACTAAACCGTCGGCTACCGCAGTGCAAATATATTGTCGATGGCAGATGAAGAGTTTCTGTTGAGCAGGGAAGGCTGTCGTAACCATGTCATGTTGCTCTCCAGCATGTATTGGCAAGCCGTGATCAAATACTGTTACTCCTTTCTGCTAGATCAAAAATCGTTGATTTTTTATCATGCCAGGTCTCATAACTAACTACGCCCAGACGTGCATGACTCCAGCACATTGGATCAACACGCAATTGTATGTCCTATGAGTTCTTCCGATTTCATAGATTCGGTGCCACGAAGTTGAGCCCATACATGGCGACCTCGTAACCAAGGAAGCAGCAGGCGTTGGCCGGAAAAGCCCTGAGCATTACGGGTACGGCGCCGCGATACATGGCTCTGACGCCCTCCTCCTTCATCAAGTGGCGGAAGACGTCCACCACGCCGCTGTACTTTCCCTCAGGAGCTGGAAGCAGAAACGATTCTGTTGAGTGAAGCTTTGCGCCGGGCGTGTACGGTTGCACGTACTTGGTGTGGAGCCCCCCACATGAATGGGAACACACACGTTCCTGTACTTGCATTCTCAAGTACGTACTTGACACCTTCATAACTGTTGTGCACACATCCTTACCGGTCTGCAGTCTGCTCTTGAGGACGTCCGGCGGGATTGCCACCATCCAGTTGAAGATGCCAGCCATGCCACCGGCAACGAGCGTCCTGCCCACACCCAGCTGAGTGCGGTCGCCACCTTCAGGAACCATCAGCCGCTGCAACATCTCATAGCTGCCGAAGTACGCCGCGCTGGCCGGCACATCTGAAAGCAGACTTCAGTATAGTCACTGGGAACCGATCACAGCGCTAGTGGCACTCAGCACCTAGTAC
>JAAUXU010008710.1_pt1 | contig 20813 bp, 21 predicted proteins | sample 7278151 | NCBI WGS metagenome assembly JAAUXU01 (sample SAMN14350113, study PRJNA611818) | marine sediment metagenome | isolation source: surface marine sediment (1.8m) | place: French Polynesia: Moorea | collected 2018-08 | reverse complement strand
TGTCGTGTAGTTAGCCCTGCCTACCAGTAGATAGTAAAAGATGGTTGTAACCTCACTTTTTATGTGTGCATTCTTACCGCATTATGTCCTTTTTATATTAAAAGTCACCTCGACCTACTTTTTAAATTCACCCCCTCCCCCTGATGAGCTGTGGCATTACCCATGAACCAAGCAGTCATCCTGTGTTTCACGCCAGTTTCAGTCTGTGTTTTTGTTTACTTTATTTACTCATTAAGTATGTTCCAAAGTAACTTTGCGCTATTTTGCAGGTCGACCCGACTTGTTTTAAATGGAAATAGCTGTATTTGTGCAGGGAACTGCTAAGCATTTTTTTACTGTTTGTTTTTTGGGTGGATTTTGGTGATTGTTTCTTTTTTTGGGGGGGGGAGGGTATTTAAAAAGTAGGTCGAGGTGACTTTTAACGAAACAAGGACATTATACAGTAAAAATGCACACATAAAAAGTGAGGTTACAACCATCATTTACTATCTACTCGCAATATAAAACAGGGCGTCATTCTAAAGACGTTGAATGCTCACTTATTCCTCTTTTACAGCGCAGATGCCAGCAATTCGTCGCTCTACAAGATCTGCCGAGTCTTAAGTATTCTATGACACTTCGTGTTGGTGCCTACGGGCAAATTTAGAAAGAAGCTGAAAAAAGTTGTTGAAAATGGCCCCATTTTCTTCGCGGTGAAGGCGAAATGGTGATGAAATTGAGATTTAGTGATCAGACCATATACAAACCATGGAAGCCATATGCAGTACAAAACAATTGAGACCTGAGAAAAAGTGGCTGAAATCCATGCAGTAGAGGAGAAGAATGGGTCCAAAATGTGCCAAAGCAATCCCTGGGGTGGGCCTCGTAAAAGTTTGCAGTTTGTGTGGACCACCCTGTGGGGTGTGGGGTGTATGCAAACATGAACAGCCTTGAGCCCATTTTTTGGGCCCCTTCATTGCAGAAGTTCGGGACACATTGTTCTTCAAGTCTATCCCAAGGTGGTCGAACATTGCGCACCAATGTTTTCGGCTATTTCTTTCACACTATTTCTTCGATCCCTTTAACCACATTTTACCGTATTCTTCAGCTAATCGACTTTCTTCCAGTCCTTTATCACTGATCTTTCTCCTCTTTTTTACTGATTTCTCACTGAATGCGAAAGAAGTCGATGAAGTGAATAACATTGCATGCTTCAATGAAAAATAAGCAGTTTCTCTAACGTGCAACTTCTACTCCGATCCTCTCGTGAGTATTGAACCCTTTTTTCACCTGTTCCTCACTAAAAAAGTGTTCAAGCCTCGCTCGAGAATCCGTGAAATTTGATTAAATTTGATTTTGCTTCACGAAAAATAAGTAAAGCTGTTCTTGAGAACAGCCTGATTTATTTCTCGTGAAACAAATAGCTATCTTTAATGCTTTTTCTTAGGAAGCCTAATCGTTGATGCTTTTACTTGCCATTCCTTTCATACTGTTTACTACTTTCCTTGATACTGTTTTCTGCTTAGCACTTTTCCTCTAATTCCACGCTTTCTACCCTTCCTTTGGGACTTTTATGCAAGTTTCATTCTTTTTTTTGCGTGGCACATATATAAGTATATTTTTTATACGTAGCGGCGCCTAAATGTCGCCGGTTCCTTTTCCTTTACCAGCCCTATTGATGACGTCGAAGAGGATTTTCGGGTAGTACTGAAGCCACATGGGGAAGTCGTCCAACTTCTTGGCCCTTCCCACGAGGGTACCCCACACGTCGATCCACTCGTCGATGGTGACGCAAGTCTTGGCCTCAGCCTCTTCCTCATCTGGGAATATAGGATGAGTTTTGTGTCACAGGGCTAAAAGTGAAAGCTGCTTAACTGTGGGTGCTTTTCCTCACCGTATAGAACATCAGTGAGCGTGACTTGGTCCATTTTGTCGTACAGGGTGTCCAATTCTTTTTGTGGCGGGAAGAGGAAGGATTAGAGTGAAACAGAGAGAGGAAAGAAGAAGTTAGAGGTGAGAATTTAGGCTCTGATGAGTCAAGCACAGCAAAGTCAGCAGGATCAAAACCTTTGCTCCGAGCAGACCAACTTCAATTTACGACAAAGCAGGGGAACCTCGATTTCCTACCAAAGTGTTCTAAATCAACAATCTTTACTGCGAGAAAAGCTTCCAATTTAAGAACTAATGCTGCTTATAAGTAAGAGGTTTATCGCATGGATTTGCACAACGTTCTTGAGAAATATGCGAGTCTCCTCTGGCTCTTGGCCTCAGAAGCGGCTCTCTGCAGGTGCTCCTCGTTCCTGATGGTGATGGTCATGACGACGCTGAAGCCCGAAGAGAAATTTGAGGAACATCAATGATTACAACTTTCTTAACTGAAATCTGACGCTTTTGTGTCTCCTTTTAACGAAGGAATCGGTTAGACTTGACTAAAATGAGGACAGAAATATTCCCTTGGGTGAAAGACAACGAAAATCCAAATCTTTAGATTAAGGCTGATGCTTAGGATTGCATAATGCTTGTAAAGTAAAACGCTTCCGAAGAGTAAAAATCTGTGCGACATCTAGATTCACCTTAGATGACAACCTCCAGCTGTGAGCAAAACAGCTTCTCTTCACTTCATGTCCGATAATTATTAACACAAAGCAATTTACAAGCACTTAAAGACAGATGTCATGCAAGACCCGTCTCTGTATGTAGAATATTCTAGCTTGTTCATATATAGTCCAGCAGAATCAATGAAATGTGCGAGGAAAATATCTTAAGGAGTAAGTTTCATCCTCTATGAAGACCTTGACACATTCTAAACCATTCTATTTTTGAACATACCAGGGGTTGAGACGACACCTCTCTTGTGGTGAACCTTGCATCAATGATCACAAGTACGTGTTGTCCAGAAAGGCTTATAAAGGTTATTCACCAAAAATTATCCATGGGTACTCTCGTTCATGCCTGATCACCCCTCAGATTTATGAGTGAGGAAATCGAGGTTCTACTGTCCCGCAAAGTAAAGCTAAGGACATTTCCAGATGAACAACTGAACGTCAGTACCATGTTGGAGCTCATAAATTACATTCTATTTACATGAGTATTCAGTAACGAGAAATATTGCACACGAAATGCTGAATCGACAATTGGAACGGAAACTCACTTTTGAAAGGATCCCAGAAGTCGAACCCTGCAAAGAGAGGAAACAGGGTGATGCTGAAAAGACTGACATTTGTGGTACAAAGATATGCGTCAACCAACACACAAACATCCTGCTCCTTCTTCTTAAGTGTCCTTTAGACTACAGTAGCAAACAACTATGCATTACTGATCCCTGCTTTCTGGGCAATCTCACGCGAGTGAAATTCGCCTTGCTCCAGTTTTTGACCCCCGTCAGGGTCGGAGTGCAATCTAGGCTTTATTCAAAGAAAAGGCCTCAAATTTGAGGCCTTGCGATGCAATTTCTCGCGTGAGAATGCCTTTAAAGGGAATCCTTTAAAGTCACCGTAACTTTAGCACACGCAAAATGAAGCGTCTACGATATGAGAGCTTTCTCTCGAGAAAGATTTATCCAAGCTTGGTTTAAGGCTGATTTTTAGGGCACTTTTTTTTACGGCACAACTTTTAGTAAGTCAAGCAACGTTACCAGCAAAGGGCGAAGATTTTAGGTATGAATTTGGGTCAAAAGTAGACAAACGTAGTTATATTTTAGGCGAAAAGGGAAGATGCTGAGCTGAAGCATATTTGTTTTACGTGAAAATGTATATGGAAATATATATACATATATATGTAGGTGATCTTACCAGATCAACTAAAGTGTTTCTTGAACTGTTACTTACGTGAGTAACAAGAAAAACAGTAGCCTGTGTATTATGTGAACCCTGATTATGTGAACAAACCTTGATTGTGTGAACTTCTCTCTAATGACCAATTTTGGGCTCAATAAGTCCCTCAATTACAAGAATATGTCACAAAATACGAAACTCTTATTATATGAACTTGTTCTAAAGTGTCGACGTTGTGGAAAGGCCTCTGCTAGTGGAGTGCACGCTGAAACGTTACAGAAATCTAATATTACTGTTGTTGTTTCGCTATGGACCCAAAAACATTAAGAAAATTCCTCTCAAATCACTTAATGATTTTTGTTCATACCATTCAGCTCTAGGGGTCAACCTTGATGAGGTGAGCAACTCCAATGACATCAACTTCACCCTGCTGATGAGAGGTGTTCATATAATCGGGGGGCTACTGAATTTGCTTTCCAACTTCAAGCTTATTTTTTGGGACAAATTTTCTACCATGTCTGGAGTTTGGTCGTGCACACATGAACAATGAAAAAATATACTTCTAAAAGAGAACTCTTTGGCCTAGGATGGGAAAATACTTTAGAAGTATAATTTAGTCCGAAGCCTAAAGTCCCGCCCTCTCAGCAGTTGTCAATTCTGAAGAGCTGAAACTAAATCATGCAGTTTAGCAACTGTACAGCACAAAAATTCGTGGCGAACTTGTTCTAGGCCATCTTCTCAACAATTTCTAGAGAGTTTCAGCCCCAACACACAGGAAATATCAAGTGCATGCACGTCTACTTCTACTGCTGACTACTGCTACTGTCAACACACTGTATTGTATGCACAATGTGCTAACACTGCTACGTCTGTGCAATATGAATTCAGGACCAGATTGAGCTTTCGGCAACACAGATGAGCTTGTGCATTCCTACTAAAAGTTACAGTTAAAAAATATCTACACAACTTTGAGAGAGAGAAAGAGAAAATGACCTCCCGTCATCAGCACAATCAATACTACTCACACTTATAGCATAAACGTTAAAAGAGTCCGAAGAAAAGAGACGTCGAGTAAGAAGAGAAATGAAGAAGAATGAGGGCAAGACCAGAAAAAGAAAAAACCTTCAACCATGATAACTGATAAGTGGACCTCGGAATTTTAGGTCAACAACTTTGGTGACAAAAGTTGCGTTTTACCTTCCTTTTATTCCCATTCTTTCCTTTGCAAAATTCTTCTACCTGTCGTGCTTTTATCTTGATTTTTCATACTTTCCTTCATTTTTCTGGGTCCCCAAAGGAATGGCCTTTACTAGGCGATATCAGGGCCAGGAGCGAATGTATCAGTAGTTCTAAAGTCATGACCTCTCCAGGGTTGTCGAACAACATACGACTTTAAGCAAGAAGAAAATTGTCAATGTAACCAGGCTGAGAAATCAACTTGGCAAGAGGTGGATCAATCTACTACAGATACTAATAAGACCGGGATAACCAGACATTCAGGATGTTGTTGCCCTCCTTGTTAAGGTCAGTATTGGCCTTGGGAAACAAGGCGAAGTTGGCGTCCCCATGGACATCATTCCCAAGCACCTTGACGTCCTGAGGCTTTCTGCCAGCCTTTGCTAGTTCAATATTGATACTCATATCGGATTGCACTACTGTTGAGGATGCTCCCGCTCTCTCTGAGTCGGTTTCTGAGTCTGGTCACAATAACAATTTTGCTCTTGCTTCAAGACCCCTGTTGTTCAGCAACCCTGGAAAGGTCATGGCTTTCGAACTATTGACTCATTCACTTGTTGACCTGATACGACTTCGTACACTTTTCACCTCCTTTCCTAGATCCTTACCTACAAATCCGAGGTCTACTGATAAGTAACACTGGGAGGGTTGAGGGAAAAAAAGAGCGAGCTCCACAGATGAAGAATGGGAAATATACAGCTACAAATATGTTGTTGCGTGCGGGCCAAGAAGAGTCGTCGGTGGAGTAACGTTGACAATGGACATGTCCAGTCCATTACAGCACGCACGTCAATGTCAAGAGGTCCTTTTTTGTCCCCTTTTTGGTCCGCACAGTGACTCTGTGAGACATTCACTACCACCCTTCAGGGTACTCGTGGATGAATGAATCTTTGTCAATGTGTTGCACTCTTGTTGTGTTTGTGTGGAACACAGGACAGAAATGCCCACAGCAAGTCCTGGACAGGAAGGCAGTCTCAAACTCTCATGAATGAGTCCTCGGAGTTGCCAGATTCGGCCTGGTTTGTGGAGAGAAACTCCAAATTTGGCTACTTCTGACAAAGTTTGCCTGAAGGGGTTTGTGGATCCATGTAATGTTTGGCTGCATTTCGACCGACCCTTTTTCTTCGTGCTTGGCCCGTTTGGACGATCCCAATTTAGGAATTTGGCCATTTTGGTCACAGGCGATCTGGCAACACTATCGGCCTCGTTTTCTTCTCTGTCCTTCCTATCCCGTACCTGTCATAGGTATCCCTGTACAAAACAACTTTGGAGGAAGAAGTAGAGAAGTAGAGGAGGAGGAGGAGGAGGAGGAGCAGGAGCAGAAAAGAGGCAGAGTTGCCACCAACTCTGAACCCAGGCATAAACACAAAAGCATCTCGTGGCAAAAATCTTGACTTACGGAGCTCGCTCGGTGGCATTGCGCCAATTGGAAAGCCTAACTTCCAATGCTCAAAGATCTGCTCAGGGTTTCTGGTCTCAGTATTGCCTTGAATAAGAAGAGACATTTTTTCTTCAAGAAAAGTTATTTCCTTCTTCGCAAGACAGTTCAAGCACGATGCTCCTCTGCTGAGTACGACCTGGTGAAGCAAATCCATCCAAGCTTTCTACTCTCTCAACTTCTTTACTGTACAATGTCAGCTTTAACTACCTAAATTAATGCACTATATCATTCTTTGTCTATAGCACTACAAGTGCAAGAGCTAAGAAATGCTGCCAATCACCCCACTTGTCACTCATAGGGGGCATGACGAGGAGTATCGATAAGCGCAATTCCTACTGGCACATACAGGGTGTCCTATCAAATTTTTAATCCCCAGTCATTTCTCTTACAACTGAAGTTGATCCTCTTTGCAACATTGCGTGCTTTATCAGTTTTGGAAGGAGTGACTTCAAGCACTCGACCTTGAGGTAAGGAAAAGTCACTTGCTGAACTGTGAAAAAAATCGTGGCTGCTGAAATTGTGGCGCACCTATTGCATACAGGGTGGTGAATCCAAATAGAGACAACGGCAAAAAAACTGGACAACAACGCCACCAAGAACAACCAGTTCGACGTGATATGACGACACCTATCGATTACATGAAGTGATTGAAAACGGCCCCCTGGGCTTCTACTTGGCCACGTGGCCATCTCTATTCACCACCACCACCTTCCACTCCCTGACCCTGATCAACCAAGAACAGGTCTTGAAGATGAGCTCCTCTAACAAGTTTCACCACTCCTGATGAACAGACCCCTGTGAGAGGTGGCATAGTTAAAAAAAACTCATGGAGAGAGCCCAACTTTTTTTGGAGTTTCTCATGGGCCTCTGGGGCCTCAGCTTTCTTGCCTTTGTCTCAGAGAATATGACGGCCTTGTTTGACAACTTTCGCAAACGCTATTTTTCCTTGTATGCGCCAATTCAACAGTCTGCAGATTTGGCCGCCGACACCATATCAAAGCTAAAGTCCGTGGATCTTGTGGGAAGAAAGAATTGCTGACATCCATGCAATGGAAAAGGACTAAGTAAGGGGTTCAAAATTTGCAACACCTCTAGGTCGACACCTTGCACGTACTCGTACATTGAGTGAGTTAAGCAGGGACAGCAACTTAACACAACAAGGGTTGCCAGTTACTTGGTTCAGAAATAAAGATGCTGCCCGCCCTCCACACATCTAGTCTACACCAGAGTCTCTAAGGACGAGTTGTGGGTGGCTCGAAATTTCCAGCAATGTTGATTACTTGACATTCATGGGAGAGATCTGACATGACAAAGTAGACAGATTCGACCTTCTGGGCTGGCCTGACCGCTTTTACCCTTCAACCAGGCCAATCTGTGTTACACACTAAGCATTTTGTGCCACAACTTGGGCTCAGAATTCAGCAAAGGCTGTCTCGTCCACAACTTCATCCCGGACATCTTATTCTGCCTGGCTTGCTTCAGCTGATCCTTGGGTTGGGTGACAGGAGTGAGAGCACTGCCTTGACCTCACCACACCTTTGTCCTGACAGGACAGGACAGTGCGGAAAAAGCATCCACTGCACTGGGGTTTGCTTGCATTGCACTCTACCTCTCGTGCGCTCCCTGTCCTGAACCCTATATCTCCTTCCATGAATTTCCTGATCAGGCAATGGGCAACCCTGACCAGTGTTGTGGTGCTGGTCCTACGAATTCACCTAAGCCCAAGAAGCTTCGGTGGGAAGTGCAAACTGCTCTTCGAGAAAGAAGACTTAGGAGTCATAGTTTTTCGTTTAAGTGGGTAGGGAGATCTATCCAAAATTCATTCATAACCGCAAGAGAGGGGGGTAAGGGGGAGGGGAGTAAGTGTTGATTGGTCACACCGACAGAGGGGGGAGTCATCGATGTTGTTAGGGATCTTTCCTTATAAAGTCCTCCTAAGGAACTACTGTTGGCTTGTAAGTGCAAATGGAGAGAGAGAAAAAGATGAGGGTGGGGGTGGGGGTGTTGCAATGTTTGTCTTTTTCTGCAAGGGTGGGATTTTTAAGCTGTAAAAGTACTTCTCTCACCGTCATCGTTCTTGCTGAAGCTGGCCGCGGTCTTGAGGAAGCACTCCAGGAAGGTCTCGTGGACCTCCTTCATGGCCAGGTACTGGATGCTGTTCACCGACCAGTCCATGTAGTGGCGGATTCTCTGCGTGGAGAAAAAGGTCTACTCTCAGAATACATTTGTGTACACTTTTCGCGTGTCCAGCGTTTTCGCGAGGATATAAATAAAGGGTTGCCCAGCAAAAATTCTGGATGACAAGGTTGGCCAGGTCCATCCCCAAGAAGCTGCAGGCTGCAGAGGACGGTGATCGATTCCAGGCAGATGACGAAAGAGAATCATGAGTGGATTTGGTTCATTTCAACGATTTTTGTCTAGCAATAAATGTCATCCTGACATTTGACGGGCCACCTTTCAATTATGCAACTTTAAGTTATATTTATACGAATAAAAATGTTTCATTGCTCGTCAACAGCATCCCCAATGGGGCAATTTTCCATTCCTGATCGATTATGTCTTCACTTGAAGGCAGGATGTAAATTAAGTACTGTTCTTGTGTACTAAGTCTTCTCGAGAACGTGATTTACCTGCGGCTTTTTTATTCGAGTGTACGGAAGCGCTAGGGATGTATTTGGATTGATCGAGGTGGAGAGTTTTTGGAAAGTTGGGCTCGAAAACCTGCTAAAAGCGACCCCCTCCTTCACGCAAGCACAGCTTGCAGAATTTGCTCAAGTTTCCAACTGCAGCCCAAACCACCATGTCATGGTCAGTGCCGACACAAACATGCTCAACTTCTTGCAGAGTCCACAGAAGTCACCTGATAGTCAGAAAAGTTACTGTACAGTCATTAATATCGCTGCTCACCAGACTAATTTGACCGCTCGTTCAATTGCGCAGTAGTCCAGTCACATCAATTATAGTCATCACTCCAGGTGGTCCCCATTTTTTTCAAATTATAAAGAAATTGGAGGCCTTTTTACCGGTGAAAGTCATTAAACACCGCTTATAGTCATCCAGTTGCCCGCACAAAATTTAGAATACCGTGTTTTTCGGGCGTAGTTTAAAATTTGGGGACATTCACTTGTTGAAAACCCTATGTGCAAAGGCATAGCTTTGCATAGAGTCTGATGTTTTAACTAAGAGAGGAATGCAGCCAAAAACGCATGAGTTCCTACTCTGAAGGAACGTAATTGAAGTTCCGTGGTAGTAAAAGCCACTTGTTTGTACTGACATCAGTTGCAAGAACTCACATCGGTCATAGTCATCAAAACCTAGGGTGCTGAATGATGATTATAACTAGAGACTTCTGTAATCTATATTTCATGGTGAATGCTCCAAAACGGTGCCAGAGTTGCCACATGAATTTGGTAGGTCCCCTATTCGCAGTGGTGCATTCGGCCCATGTGAGAGCAGTTGGCAACACTTGGCCCGAGTAGTTTCTCACTAACGAAACGATTGGACTTGATCAAATCCCTGATCTAGTCAGATCCAATTGTAGCAGCTAAGAAGTTTGTGTGAATCGGGCCTCATTCAAGGCTGGCCTGAAATTGCTCTACTCGATCCACCCCTAGTAAGAGGTGCTATACCTAAAATGTAAATACGTGGTAGTTTTACAAGTACACGAGCTCGGGTTTGTCTTGTCCTTTTTGGATTGGGAACAAAGGCAGGGTTTTTTCCTGACCTTAAGAAAAAGCCCGACTTCTGACGTCTATGTCAAGTTCACTTTCTGAAAGTTCTTCTCCCTAGACTTGCCTCATTGAGCTTCTGGAAGTCCTCGGCCGAGATGACGCAGTCCGCGTTGAGGTCGAGGACGTGGAAGAAAAAGTATCTGAATTTGTCCTTCTGGAAGTCCGTGAGGAGATCTCCGCCAGGCTGGATTGTCCGGACCTCTGTGACGTCATCGGAAAAGCCACGGTGGACCCAGGCAGCTGAAACGAAACAGAAAGTCATTCAAACAATGGAAATAAGAAGACTTCCCCCGCCCTCTACACGCACATCTCGTGTTCTACTGCGTCCCGAGTGGGGCTGCCTCGAGCTTCCAAGCCCTGGCTTGAGCTCCATGCACCGGAGGCTCGTCACCTTCGGGATCGCTGCCACAGCCCTAGTCTTCCGCCTCACCTCCCTCTCCTTGCTCTGACTGACCAAAAACGTGCGTTTCCGTAGCTATGGGGGGAAGGTGGGGGCCCATCAATCACCCCCCCCCCCTCCACGACGTCAGCCTGAAGCATTAGCTAACCCAGAAAACCTCTCATATTCTCTTGACGTGTTGTAAGCAGGATATTGCGGTGCGCAGCCATGTCCGTACAAATGTTCGTGCTGTCAGAAATGCTTTCACTCGAAAAACTTTCCCCAAGTAGTACAGAGAGCAGTCGATTGTTGATTCAACGAGATCGTGGCTCAGCCAGCAGCAAAAAAGTCGTCAATATATTGTTAAACGTCAGAACAAAGGGCTCCAGTAGCACTGTAAATCACGTTAGGTGTATTGACAAGAGACAACTCGGTTGAGCATTGCTTGTTTGTGATCAGGTCAGGGTTGGCAAGACCAAAAAGTACTCGGAAATCGATGGATTGCATCTCGTGCGTTCGGGCAACCTCGGCAGCACGAATGGTACTCTTCAAATCAGGTCAGCTGAGCTGGCAGCATCAAACTTGGCCAATCTGGGACCGTCATAGTGTGACTGGCAACTCTGGTCTGGTGCATGCCTTATGAGGACTGTTTAGTACTTACGACATGAACACGGGGATTCATTCGTGGCCCGGTCCAGAGAGATTTAGGAAAGTAGCGTCATAATGACGCTACTTTCCTAAATCAGAGGTGCCAACTGGCATTTGTGAATGCCAATTTTAGCAATTCTGGCATTTTTCGAAGCTCTCGGGCACATTCTCCGGGGATCCACACGGGGATTGTTTGGCATATGGCACCCGAATGTTTAGTAAGCAGAGCATTGCCCGAATGGCGAAATTGGCATCTTCTCCTGTTCGGACTTGGCAGCCCTGCTCTCACAGGTCAAAAAATTATTAATTCAAACAATGCAGTCGATTCATCATTTGGCCATGACATATTCGAAATCGAAAAACAAATACGTCAAACATTTTTGTTTATCTTTGTTCCGAGTATATTCGTTCAAGCCAAGAAGAGGGAAAAAATACAGGAACCATTAATCTAATTGTCGGCAACTTTTTCATCCTGTCCAAAAAATACACACACCTGAGACCTTAAACCCACTCATATTGCATTATTTGATTGATGAAAGCAGCTCCAACTGTATTTTAGACCGTTGTCTAAGATAAGGAAAAGTTTGTCTACTGAACCAAAAATTAAGCAAAACTTATTCTCATGAGCAATTTGCACTGATGCTCTACTCAGCCCTGACACACTTTTTTTCGCGAAGAATAAGTAAAAAAGGTGTTCCATTGATCACGAGAGGATCACACTTAAAAATGTAAACAACTGGTTTTTTAAAAGACCTTACTATATGAAAGAACAACCCAAACATGGGCGGTTTCTGGCAGAAGTTGGAGTCATCGAAAACATCGCAGAAACAGATATAGACTGGTGATTGCTGCCATGAAGTCAGACTCGTCTCGCTGATCTCAAAGACAAACGTATATATTAGGCTAAGTCAAAAATTGGAATTCCCCATGGGTGCCCAAAATTTGTAACCACCAATTGAAGACTTTGTAGTCAAATAAATGTGAAAAAAAGAAGTTTTAGCTATGTCCAAATGCATTTAAAGTTGCATAATACTATAAAATAAGTTTAAAAATTTTTTCTTCAGGACTTGCTGTCAAATATTTTTCTGACCAACTGGAGTAAGTCAGCATTTTGGTCAGTGATTTTCCCAGTTTGGCAGCTTCTGACAGCCACCAGAGCTGAAATTTACTTTCACAGAAAATTTACTACAGTGGCTTACTACATAAATTTCAAATCAAGTTGGGCAGAGGTAAACACAATTTTTTTCCAAAGTATTTGACTACATCTTCATCTTTTGAGCCCATGTAACAAACCCCAGCTGCCATCAGTGACTTTCCAAAGTTGAAGTCTTTTTGACCTAGCCTTGTATAGATACTTATTTAATACCTGCATAAAATATGTATATTAAGTAAAGCGCAATGACTGTATTTAAATGTGTGTGAGTGTGGGTGCTGGTGTCCAGCGTGTGGCGTACGTACTCTACTCTGTCCAGTGAAGCGCTGAAGTAAGTACCACGACAACAGTTATAGCCACAAAAACAGTCATAACTCTTCAAATACAGAAGATATTTCAATTCTTCTCTTTCTTCTGTAAGCTGCACCATGAATAGAAGTTTCATGCTCCTGCAGGCATAATTAAGCTTTGCGACAATTTTTGTTCTGCCAAGTTCATGGGTTGGCTTTTCGTGGAGAAGGGTCTTAAAACATGCGATTTTCTTCAGCTAATTGAGTGAGATTGACTAAAGTGTTGTAGTGGAAAAACGGAGCAAAAAGAAAAGAAAGTCTGTGAGGAAAAGTTGCAAATCATTGAAAAATCGGAGAAAAGGACCGTCTTTTCAAAAAATAAAGGGACCTTTTATTGTACCGCTTTATTTTTCCTTCACTAATTCCATGGCTGTTAAAGCAAAAAGTGTGCGTTAAGGTACACATACATCCGGGCGAAGCCTATGCACTATTTTTGTATGCTGAAGCTCTCGAGGCCTGGACGCCGCCGTTGTACCTACCAATGTTTCCCAAATCACATATCCGATACTAATGGAGCTTTGATCAGTCTGGCTGATGTCCGTCACCATCAAGATCTCAGAAATCACTGGGACGATCTTGACCAAACTTTCAGGGATCAATGTGGGATGAAGCGAGTTTATGTCTTCCACCTCCTATTTCCCCCTCTTCCCAATTGTTCTTATAAAAAACTGGTTGGCTTTATAAAGAAACTGTAGTTTTGCACTTATCAATCGAAGTTATTATGGAACCCATATATGATCAGAGCCCCCCTTTTTGTGTCACTAAAATTTCTTTCTCAGCTGAAGTGGAATGAAGCGCCTGAAGGTCTCCTTCCTGCCAGTATTGGTGAAACAGGCCTTCTTTCGATTGAGAGGCCTTCAAATGCCTCCCGGTGCACTGATTTTTACTGAGAGTAACTTTTTATGTGAGGTGACTGCGTCGAAACACCAAAAGCAGGTCCCAGCTGCCAGTCAGACCAAGAGCAACATGATCTGCTACGACAACGGTCCACTAATATGAACCAAGAGAGTGATGTACTCGACGCAGATGATGAAAGAGGAGGCAATTTCCGCAGGTGAGAGTCCCCCCCCTCCCCCCCCCACACATGAAATTGTCTTTTTCATGACCCCTGAAATGTTGGGAAAAAAGTGCTTACTGACTTTTTTAGAATCAACAGTTATTCTTCACTCATTGTCAGTGCCACACACATGTGACATGGACCTTTATTAGAGTACCACAAAAAATGGCAGCTCGTGTTTATACCCTCCACGTTGTGATACATGAAAATGTCCTCAACACTAATATCCCTGTTGATGTCCACGATGGGACAGCAGTCGACATCTGTGTGAAGAAGATGAGTCGACAAAACACGTGAAAAAATAAAGAACCTTTTCTTCCATTGACAATGTGCAGTCATTTCAGACCCTGAAGTTCACTAAAATTAAACAGACTTGGAAAGTACATGAAGTGGAAGGCAGAGACACTTTCTATGCCTGCTTTTGAAAGTCACTCAATGAAAGCTGCTCCCTGTTGTCAGCGTGCAAAAAAAGCAGGAACAACAGCCTGATTGTGCCGCTTCAGCCGTCCTCGTGTATCAGGTTGGGCCTGAACTTGTGACCTGATTTCCCAAGTCATTACACTTCCCTCATCTCCCATCCATTCATCTGCCCTTAGCTGTCACTTGATGCGAAATTTGGAAGAAGAAATTTACTTTCAAATTTCCGCAGCCCTTCAGAAAGTTGGTTGACTCTGGAAACAGAGGCTGAGAAGACCTTTGAGGTCCTCTTGTGTGTGAAAAACAATTTCAGGCCTCATCTCAGAATAATAATCACCCTCGGCAGAAGAATGGGAGGAAAGGAAAAGAAAACCACTCCTTTAATGTATTCTAAGGGCAACCAACGCTTTTCCCCCACGGATCTTTAAGTGCCACATGTGTAAGTACATCACTCAACCACAAAGGGTGCGGCAGACGCAGCGTTGCCAGATGGCGTAGGACTAAAAGCGCCAGAATTCTCGTCGAAAGGACAAAACAAAAGTCATAGAAGTCACCCTGGCAGTCATAGAAGAAGCGCCCGCCAAGGAAACTCCAGAGGGCGCCAGAATGGCGCAAAGGTGCCATTCTTGGCAGCTCTGGACTGATGCGATCTGGTGAGGGATGTGTCAGATCGAGTGAGCGTGGATCGGGGTCACATGGGGATTGTGAGGCTGAGTCGGTGCTGAACTTTCAAGGTCGGGCAAAGTGACACAAGCGAGTTGTGACCGACTCTGTAGTCACGATGAAGGCAGACCTGACGTCTGTCATAATGTCATGGCCCACCAAGAACGTGCAGAAGAAGTGCTCGAAATGACAGTATTGCAAATGTGCTTGCGAATGCGCCGAATTGATCATAGTTTGTTCCGTACGGAGAATCAAATGTTCTGCTCCTTCTTGTTCTGGATGAAGTCGAACAAGGGGCGAAGCAAAGGCCAGTCAGGGGCTTTAGATAGAAAAGGTGGACAATGCACTCTTCACGCTTTACGGGTAATAGCAGCAGCAAAACCCATGGATCAAGATCAGTGAGGACAACCCTGGAGTCAAATTGTCTTGACTCCAGAGGTGGATCGAGCTACTGAAACCTCGAGTCCGAACTGGGTCGAGCTTTCAGCAACTTTTCCAGTGAGCCAGGCAAAATTTCAAGCGAGCCTCAAACTGCCCGCTGAAGTAACAATATTAAGTGACAATCACGACACATGCATCATAACACAGCAGTTGAGAAGGCTCATATTTTGTATGCTTCGGGGTGTGAGGACTCTGAGCCTGCGGACTCTGAGTGAGAGTCCTTTGAGAGATTTAAGAAACAAGAAAATTGTACCAAGGGTCGTTTTCCCCAACCACAAAATTCAAATCTCATAGACAAAAACCAATGGTGAACACTGGATCAGTCTCCTTGAGCGCTTCCCGGCGAATACCCTTGTTCACTGAACTGTTTAGGATCTAGACGCTCGAGGCCAAGTGCAGGTAGTTCTGTTTCTCGAGTGCTTCACCAGCTAGGTTTGGATGCCTCTGCAGGAGGTCCGGATGGACGCTGCCAAAGTCTAAACGTTAGTGACCTTCACGTCGCTAACCAATGTCTGCATCCGGAAATTACACTCATCTCATCTGTATGATGTCTCAACGCAGACAAAGGATCGGAAGTCATGTCATATTTCTGAGCAAAAGTCAGTCTGTCCTGCTCAAGGACCCTCGTCCTGCCAGCCCTAGTATGCCGCCACTTGACTACATAAGCAGTCTTAGTGCTCTTCACAACAGTCGCAGAGGTGGTGTCAGCACTGTGCGTGAGTGCGCTGTCGACCAGACACCGACGCCACCCCGCAGACGATCGGGACATGCGCTTCATTCGGTTTCGTTCGAGGACCACTTATTTGTCCAAATACAATCAAACTTTTATGTAGTAAATTCTTCAGAAGTACATAACTTCGACCCCATGTTGTGAAAAAACAAGTGGTCCCAGAGTAAAAGTGCATTTGATTTTGGTTTCTGAGGAGCTTCTCAGCTTTCCAAAGACGTATGAACCAATTCTGTAGCTAAAACCAGCAAAAAGTTGTGGCTAAAAAACTTCACTTTCAGCAGAGCTTTGCAGATAATTTTACAATACTTTCAATGGCACAGAGATCAAAAAGGGGAGCAGGGGGACCAACTTTTTGGGTATTCTGAGGTTGTCTAAGCGTCGAATTTACAATTTGTCAGCCATACGTACTGTCTTCATCATTTATAAACGTGGAGCAGCAGTGGTGAGAAACCGTTCTTGCTCCCCACCATACTAGCTAGCCACTGCCACACAGACATCATTAGACTCCTTAAGTCCAACAAGAAGACCGCGTACAACATTGTAAATGCCTTTGAAGAGTCAGGCATGTCACCCTGTAAGAGGCTCAAGCCAAGACCTGACAAAAAGCACTTGTTCACTGAACTGTTTGGGCTCAAGTGCTCCACCATTGCCCACCCTGACTGGTCAATGGCCCAGCTGTGCCATGCCTCCATGGCCAAAGTCCACAGGACCATCCAGTAGGAACTTGTCCTTGTCCTTGAGGACAAGGTCCCAGTCAGGAGCAATGTCAGGAGTCCAATGTCAATGATAACATTGCCAATGTCAATCCTAGTCCTATGTCAGGGGCACATCTTGACGGACTGCGTGAAGACGATCAGAGTGAAAGATGCCAGAAGATCCTGAACTGATTGAAGCACAACGACACCCGAAAGCTCGCCATCTCTGACAAAAAGAAGTCGGATGTGGACCAGGCCTTGAATCAACGGAACAAAAGGTGGATTTGTAAATCTTAGGATAAAGTTCCCCTGTCTTGAGGAGAAAAAAAACTCCCTTGTGAGGTCCCTTGGCATCAGCAACATGAAGGGCCATGTGATGCCGCCGACTCTTCTTTGCGCTATCCACGAAGGTGAACAAGGACATGCATCTGGCTGTGCTGAAGGACAAAGTGAAATCCTGGGTGGAGGAAGTGGCTGCTGGTAGGCTCTGCATATTCCAGCAAGATTGGGCCCCAGCTCACACAGCTAAGAAGATGCAGAAATGGCTAAAGAAGAACACACCCTCCTTCTGGGATCCAGAGACTTAGCCCTTGAACTCACTCGACTAAAACCCATTCGACGTCTACACACCTAGGGCAAGTTCACGGGACAAATCTGTGAACGTCCTCACAGCTCTGCGACCTCCCGGAAGTCCAACATCATACAGCACAGCACCTGCCCTCCAGCTGATGACGTCAATGCTGCATGTCTATCTGTCTGTCAGCATCTCAAACATGTCAAAGTTGGAGGAGGGCACATTGAATAAATTTTGACATAGTTGATTGAGTTAGAAAAACTGTTCCTGTCAAAATCAAAATATTTTGGCCAAACGTCAAAACGCCACGAACAAAAAACTCAACTTCCAAAAAAGCACGATTTCCAACTGGCCTGATGTACAGTATATGTAATTGCGGCGACCTTTTCAACAAGAATAGAATTTGGACTCTTGCATTTCTCGGGAAACCTTATCATAGAGTTCTGGGCACCTACTTTCAGCTATTGGATGCCATTCATTCATCAGACATCAGTGATGTTGTCCACATCTTCATGCTGATTGACGTCATCTGCACCAGCCCTCCCAATGTCTCTCAAAGAAGCTGCTGAGGAGGAACTGTCAAAAGTCAACGAAATGTTTTAGTCGGACATTTGCTCTTCGATGTCTTGGAGGACCCGATCATTGAGTTCTCCTGGACTGTGATATTTCAGATGACAGTGAATTTTCAAGACATCCATTTTCCACTCAATCTGTCAGTAGCCATGGGGCCAGGCCGTGACAGCTTACAACGGTCATAGTCTACACTTCGGTTAAGAGTGCTGGCCACTCTGAATAGCGTCTTCTTTGTGTCCAGAGGATGATGACAGACGAGACACCTATTGTCAATGATGAGCATGCATTGGCGCTGATCAAGGATTTTTTTTCTACCTGACACCTGTTTCATTTGGACATGGAAGTCGTCATCCATTCTTGACACGTCTTCGAGCTTGATCCGCTATTGCTTTTGCAGCTTGGTGACTCCAGTGGGCACGCCGTTCCAACTTGGGGATCACTCCCGAGCAGATTGGCAAGTGGTATGCCAATTTGCCAAGGATGATGACTTGAGCTTCAAACTGTTGTAAGAGGACATCATTGGCGACTTCCAGGGAATCATCCAATCATTCTCTTCTTCAAAAAGAGCCCTAGCGCAGCTAAAGGCAGAGTTGCCCCCGGAGCTTACGGGACAGTGTCCGGTCAATGGTCCTGACGTCCGGGAGGCATAAAGTATGGATGAGCTCTTGCCATACTCTTTCTTCTGAGGTTGTAAGACCTTTCTAAAGCCCTTCAAAAAGTTCGGGCGTAATCTGGTGAAGGAGCGTTTACACTGATCACATTTCTTGATAGCCTTGTCCAGAAACTCTGTCTTCTCTGTCATGTTGCCGAAGCCTTCAGAGTACAACCATGAAGAGATGCTCGTGCAAACCTATCTTCAGCTCGAGGTATCAATCTCATAAACTATCTAAAACTTTTATTTTGACATCGTCGAAAGTAGTAAAAAAATAACAAGAAAGAAAGTTGCAGGTGAGTGCATTCGACAGGCTGGACATAATGATTTTTTTCGAAATCACTCAAACAACTTGGTACAGGAATTGTTCCTAGAACTGTTACAGCAGTACATTTTGAGCCTTAAAGGGCCCAAACAAGAAAGAAAGAACACCCGAGGGATCAATCGTCTGCGCCAAGTTTGCAGATTTTGTCGTCAACGAAATGCGTAACAGAGAGTTTGGCCTGCAAATTGCCACATGACAGGTTTGCCATCCACCGAAGGAGTCACCAGCTTAAGCAAATAGTGCGGGTCTGGTCAAGACGAATACAGAAAGGGCCCAAATATGACCTTCTAGTCGAAGGCCTGGCTAGGGGGAAATCTGTAGGGCGCCATTTCCGCCTTACGCCTCGTCCACGTGCGCCCTTAAGGTGGTTGCTACGGTCGCCGTCGAAGTCGTCACTAGGATCGCTCTCCACAAGCTTCGTGCAGTCCACCCACTTCACGCTGTCCATGCACTCCGTGATGTCCGCGCGATTCACAACTCGATCCACTGAGCTCTTACTTTTGAACCTGGGTGATCCGGATGCACCTCACCAAGCTCTCTTCTCTCACCTTCAGGGTGGCCAAGTTGCATTATTTTTTCAAAGTATTTGTAAGAACTTTTGCAGTAAAGGTGTATGAGACAGTTGCTGGCCAAAGTGTGGCAACTCTTCCCCTCTTCTCTGTCTCTTGCTCTCTCCATAGATAAGTACTGATAAATACTCATACTGCACAGCTATTCCCAATAGGCTTATCTCCCTATTGAGATAGCTATCTTTTACTTTATAGAGAATGCAATCACGGCAACTTTGGACCTTGGCCTTAAGCCGGCCTCGAAATGCATTGGAGCACCCATAATAGCGTGACCGACAGAGCCCCTGACGCACAGACAGACGTACAGACAGACCTCGGGTTCATACATATATATACTAGCTGGCTTACCCACCCCCAGGAACGGGGATGACGGAGATTACAGTACATTTACTATCTCCATCTCCGTGTCATTGCCCTGGTGGTCGTCGCTCCAGCTGTTGTTGCTCTGGCTCCCCATTGTTGTTCTAGTTATCCTTGTCACTCTGGTCATCGTCGCTCTGGTCATCGCCACTCTGGTCATCGTCGCTCTGGTCATCGCCACTCTGGTCATCGTCGCTCTGGTCATCGTCGCTCTGGTCATCGCCACTCTGGTCATCGTTGCTCTGGTCATCGTCGCTCTGGTCATTGTCACTCTGGTCATCGTCGCTCTGGTCATTGTCACTCTGGTCATCGTCACTCTGGTCATCGTCGCTCTGATCATCATCGCTCTGCTGTAGTCATCGTTGCTCCAATCATTGTTGCTCTGGTTGTCATTGCCCTGGACATTGCTCTTTCCACCACTCTTGTTGTTACTCTGGTTCCCTCAGCAGTCATCATTCCCACTCTGTATTGTTGCTCTGGCCATCCTGGCTCTCTTTAGTTTGTTTTTAACCTGATTCTTGCAGGGTCTCAATCTGATCCTTACAGGACCATCGCCCTTTAGCAATCTATAACCTGCCACAAATTGAGGTTATTTGAGGCCTCAGTGACCTCGGAGGTCACTGAATTTTACTTAGGCAATAGTCCTCAATGCCCTCCTTCCCCCAAAGCAGAAATTGGTTATGAGGGTGACTGACTTCTGAAGTTATCTGTGGTCATGTCTGCAGCAAGACGGACAGACGGACAATCCTTGTCTTATATACAAGATACTAGCAGAGGTGCCCAGCATTGCTCGGGTTATTATAAGACTCGCCGCAATCCCGCCCACCAGCAGACTTGACCATAGCTCAACACATGCTTCGCGCTCAGCACAAAGCTGGTCTTGGCTTGACTTGAAGCTGATCTTGTCCTCAAAGCTGATGTCGCACCCGGATCGGATCCACTTTGTTCTTTTGAAATTGGGTGATCCGGACACTCTTCACTCTCTCCCCAGCTTAGTGATAACAGCGGACCATCAGTCTACGGGTCGAGCCTCATATTGGCTTGCCTGGTCTTCCTGGCTCAATGTC
>JAAUXU010085426.1_pt1 | contig 20830 bp, 23 predicted proteins | sample 7278151 | NCBI WGS metagenome assembly JAAUXU01 (sample SAMN14350113, study PRJNA611818) | marine sediment metagenome | isolation source: surface marine sediment (1.8m) | place: French Polynesia: Moorea | collected 2018-08 | reverse complement strand
GTTCTGTGTGCCTGAAGTTCTGTGTGCCTGAAGTTCTGTGTGCCTGAAGTTCTGTGTGCCTGAAGTTCTGTGTGCCTGAGGTTCTGTGTGCCTGAAGTTCTGTGTGTCTGAAGTTCTGTGTGCCTGAAGTTCTGTGTGCCTGAAGTTCTGTGTGCCTGAAGTTCTGTGTGCCTGAATTCCTGATGCTGAAGTTCTGTGTGTGAAGCTCTTTGTGCCTGAAGCTCTGTGTACATGAGTTCCGTGTGTAAAGGTGTGCTTGAAACTCTGTGTGTGTGTGAAGCTCTATGTGAGTGTGTGTGCTATTTGAAGGCACCAGCTTCGTCCAACGCAAAGTAAATCCGGGAATAAGTTGGCGGAAAAAAGAAGAAACTTTGCCTGAAGGGTGGAAATCTCTGCCCAAACAGAAGTATTCGCCCACTCTCATCCTGTCTGTCTTTTTCTCTTTCCCACTCACTCACCCGTCCAAATTGAGTCAAGCCATTATGTTCGGGTTGAACGTTTGGAGAGTCCACTTTTGAGCAATCGGCCCTGCGGCGATTTTTTTTTTGACGGAGGGAAAAAGCAGTTGTCAGCTAAGGAGATTTCTTTCCATTTGTTTTTTTTGCTTCTCCAACTCTGTGTCTTACCATGGGGTGTTGCAATTGTGCGTGAGGGTCAGGGAGCGCGCACCCAGGCGGTGGAACATCCGCAGCACGGCCAGGCTCGTGCCAATCGAGTGGCCCGACTCCACGGTCACCACGCTGGCGATCCGACCCTCTGAGTGGGCAACCTCGATCTCTGCATGGAGAACAGACACGATCAGGTTATATAGGGTTGGACGCAAACACTGACTCGTCATTTGGGCCATTCTTAGGCTCAAAGGCCTAAATAAATACGGATAATTGAGCGATGCATCATCAGCCATGCATGTACAGTAGGCTGAGAAAACTGGGATCTTCTCTGGAATTGACTATGATTCATTGTTGACGTCTTGAAGACACCTCGAATTTGGAGTGACAACGTAAAATTCTACTTCCTCATCATTCAGTGCTGCTCCCTAACTGTTCAGCTGTATCACATACTGCCACCTCGACCAGGTCAACCCACTGGCACGTCCTGATGCCATACTTCTCGTCCAATAATATGTCCTCCCACCTGTCCCGAGCCCTGTGGATGAGATCCTTCTCACTCATTTTCATGGGCCTGGCCCTTTGCCTCAAGGATCTCCATGAGTGCCTCTCAACTCTCCTCCTGATGATATCGGTGATATCCACATTGTTCCAAGTGACTTTGCAGCCTTCCACCCCTGATCCTTTGCCTTGTTGGTGCCTCCCTTTCAGCCCCCTTCACAGCCATCCTGGTCACCCTGAATGTCTCTATGATTGCGTTTCCGCTTGAACCAGCCTTTAACAAGCCCAGAATTTCATTCTTCATTGCATCTGTCCACCCAGATGCTGGCCAGCATTGTGTGTGCGGGGGGAGGCAGACTTTTTTTTTGCAACTGCTCGTCCAGGAGGTCGATGGTTTCAAAGGTTTTTTTTGGCCCTGACTTAAACCTGAAGACTGCATTTCTCGGGGGTAATTTAAAAGCACTATTGTGTAGCACTTCTCAAACACCGATGTAACGCTAATGTATCCGCACAGTGCAGGGTTGTACATTTTTGTACGCTTCCTTTGGCTTTGGTGACGCCACTTCGTTCCTCCGCACGTTGTTGTGCTGCCTCGACGGCACCGTCAACAGAGACAACGACAACAACAACAACAACAACTGTGTCATTCATAGATGATCCAGTCCGCAATCATCAATCGCGCCAACTAATGGATCCCCCGAGCATAAAAGCGGGAGTGTAAAGTCGCCCCTCACCGTCCGCGGTCTTGGCCAACTTGAGGTACTTTGGGTAGGTCTCCGCCATTCTCTTGATGAGATCGATCTGCTCCAGCGTGATTTGCACGGCGTCCCGGTGCTGCGAGCCGCAAGGGGCGTACGCGACCCACAGCTGGAAGAGAAAAAGAGGAAATGAGGTAACAAGAGTAAGAAAACCCCCCGAAAAAACTGGCCTCCTCCTTCTTTTCTCTCTCTCTCTCTCTCTCTTTAACCCTTGCAAGGAACCGTGTGTCAAAAAAAAGTCTGAGCTTTCCGCGGCAGTGTCAGGATTTGTCACCTCATTGTATATGTACGTTGTCTAGTTGATCGATCGTGACATAGGAGGGCATGCGGCGTGAGGGGCCGAGGAGGTGAAGCGGTAGGCCCAGGCCCAGGCCTGGCCAGTCAGGCCGGCATCCCTGGGCTAAATTTGTGGTCTGAATTCAAGTTGGAGGCTTTTTTATGGCTCCCAGGACAAACTCTAGTGGCTACAAAGAGGGAGATAAGAATGGTAGGGAGGAAGGGGCCGAAATTGGCGCCCTGGGAGGGCGGAAGGAAGGAGAAGGATGGAGGAGGACTTTTCTTCTTTCCCTTCCAATTTATTTTTCCTCGCTCACAGCTCCATCCAAGGTAGGCAAAGGGGCCCTTGTCTGTCCGTCTGTCTGTCTGTCTGTCTGTCCGTGTGTCTCTGCCCTGGCCTGGACCGGCCGGTGTCGGCCGGTGTCGGGGAGGGCTCGGTTATGGTATTTGTTAGCTCATTGGTCCCCCCTTGCTAAGTATATAGCTGCTACATGTGGCAGCAGAGAGGGAGAAGAGGAAACTTTGTGACAATGATAAATGCAGTAAGAGAAGCAGAGTCTATTGAGTGCTGCTGTTGCCACTCCCTCACAACTTTTGTCAGTCTGTTGTGAGCCCATTAGGACTCTCTGTTGCCTTCTTCTTTTGGCCTTCTCATTTCTTAAGGCATTCTTTGCTTGCTTCCAAAAGACTCCTTTGTCCTTATGTAAGACCCCTTCATATCGAACGAACCGGGCAGGGAGGGTGAAGAGACCCAGGGATTAGGCCTTCAAGGCTGTCGAGGAGGACGAGGTCGTTGATTGCCACACTCTGACACGACCTGACTGACTTTCACGGACAAGTGAGTGGAACAAAAAGCTGGCATTTGATGCACGATTAAATTTTGATCCTCGACACGGCGTTTTCTTCTTTATCTTTACAAGGCCTGCAAGTGTGGATGTGGAATGGGCGAGGGAGAACGGTTAAAGGAGGGGTATTTTGCTTGATCCTGAGGAAAGCTTACCAGAGAGTTCCCAAATGAGCAATCCTTCTTGTAAACAGAAAAGTTTTTTGTGCGCAAAAAACCATCACTCCAGCACTGGCACTCCACATGTACTCTGCATGGGAGAAGAATTGGCATCATGATAACAACAAAGTTCCGAGAAAGGCATGTGGTAACCCTGCCAAGTGTTAAACCTGGCAGTAGAAGTTGGGTAAGAAGCTGAAATCCTCCATTCTGTTAAGATTGAAACTCAGTATGAAAAGCGGCCTCCTTTGTGTCCTCTCCGCCCTCTTACAACGACTTCAACCCTTTCTTCCCCTCCTCCGACCCGTTAAACCCTTTCCGCTGTCGGCGGTAGAGCCGTTATTAATCCACTCACCTGACATCCCACCTTGCCCTCGCTCAGCCTCTTGATGTCGGTGTGCGACCACGGACTCTTGGCCCACGGCTCCACGAACTTGAGGTTGTGCGTCAGGTTCACTGCGTCCAACTTGTTATGCACAAACTTGCGGATGTTCCACGGCAGGTCGTTGTGACTGCGAATGAATGGGGGAAAAAAAGGTCGGTGAAACAAAGGGTGACGGAGGGAAAAACAAAACGAACTGGAACATTCTTAAGAGGCCCATTTGAGTGCCTTTCAGTTTGAGATCTCATTTGTTCCAGCTGGCGTCCTTTTAAAGCTGACACGCGGACTTTTCATTTGATATTTGTTGTCTCTGAAGGCCACTCCGGACAAGGCAACTTGCACGCACGCACGCACGCACGCACGCACGCACTCTTAACTCAACACACACTTATATCTCCACGCGCACACGTGCTTGCCTTTTACCAGCTTAAAGGCTTGTGAGTAATGTAAAAGTATAGTTTGTATGTTTATGTTGTAAAAAGCACTCCCTTTGAACATGTCTGCAGCTGCTGCTGCTTCCCAGAATAGAGCACGTGCACATCCATCACACAGAATGAGAGCTATTTGTGGGGGTTCGAGAAGATCTTTCTGCGTACCACAGAAAGTGGCTCAATCTCCCGTGGAAATCTTGTCGTGATCGTTTGCTCAATTGCGTTCTTAGTTATCCCTCCGCTTGTTAGTAAAGTATAGTATGTAGTAGAACGTAGGAGGAGCTGAAGTAAAAGTGAGGGCAGGGGGAGGAAAGTTTGAACCCTGGGATGAAAAAAAAATTGGAACTGACTGGCCTATCAATTCATGATGGACCTGTTCAAGTTCATATTTGGCCAGCACATGCTGAGCAAGACAGATGTGACCCTGATTTCCAGCCATGCCCTCAGTATGGATGTTAGCAAGTTTGAAAAGTTGAGGTCAAGTGCTTGCTGCAGCATCAAGATGCCGCCATGAGTCACTTGGTTGCACTGTTTTGCTGGCCGAGTCCAAGCTGAAGGCTCCCCCAGGGATAGAGAATGAAAGAAAATTATCCCATCACCTGTGCTAAAAAAGTGAGTCAGCATCACACATTTGTCGAAATGTCAAGGATATCATCACACACTGAGAGCAGAAGAGTGTTGGGGTGACAACTGCATCAGGGCGACGCCCTGACCTAGATTCAGCCAAGTCTCCATCTTGGGCCAACCCTCCCTCCCTAGAAAGCTTTTGTTATTGTGAAGGCATCGCAAAAGTGTTCGCTCAACTTTCTTGGCTTGCATCTTATCATTAGACTTTATATGGGCTTAAAACGCCACCAAAAATGGAGCTGCTCAGGGGGCAAAGTTCCCTTTTTTTTGGAAGAAATATTCTTCAGAGAGTAAAAGGGTTGATCACAAGAGCCATGCAATGTCATCCTTCAACTTTTGATGACTGAACTGATGAACTTTGCACAGGACTTAAACTTCTCAGCACTCATTTAGCTTTTCTTTTTGGCCTCGGACTAAAAAAACAGATCCCACTAAACACATCAAAAGCTCTATGAATCTTGCGGTAGATCTAAAATTAAGTCTTAGTCTTAGAGTGAATTCTGCTGTGGCAGAGAGGGGAGAGCATTTTTGCACAAAAAGGCCAAATGAGGTCGACCTCAGTGTGTGGCTGAATTTGTGTGTGCGTCAGTGGCCTCTGATCTTCCTGCACAAACGTGAAAATGGAAGATCCTAACTGTGTGAAAGGCTTAAGTGGGAATTATAAATGATGTCCTTCAACACATAGAATTAACTTTTTCATCCTCCAAAGTTACCACTGTGCTATCTTGCACCTCATTTTTCTCTGAAATGTCCTTAGAGGAGCGCACCCATCACTCCTGTATTAAAGAAAAGTTCCTACTCTGCACTATCAAAATCAGCTGTCATCACGACTGCCTTTGTCATTATTTGAATCTCTGGCAAGTGCTCACAAGTTGTCTGTGCTTCACTGTGGAGTCACCCTGTAGGTAGAGGTCGAGCACCTAGTTCAGTCTGTCAAAGCTGGAGGTGGGCTTCGAGCTGGTGGTGTTGGAGTCCACGCACACGTCGTACAGTGCATGCGTCGTGTGGGGCTGTAAAAAGTGCGTCTCAATGTTGTCGCAGCTGATTTTGTGGAGAGTCACCAAGCGTGATAGTCATTAAAGTTGCAACGATTGACAAGAGGGCAACAACATTCACGTCCTTGGGCCATTTGAGGATCTCCATGTTGCCGTACATGTGTTTCTTTCAAGTCTTTGGTTTTCCATTCGAGCGTCTGGTGCATTTCATACATAATTTAGAACCTGTTTAAGGACATGGTTGCTTCTTTAAGTGATATTGTACATCCACAAAGATGTGATATCAATAAAAGATGCAGGGAAAAAAACGTCGAGGCCTATTTTGTCTTTGGCAGGGACGACGCTCTTCATGAAGCTGGCCAAAAATAATACTGTTTATGTTACGTTTGAATATATCACGCTCTGACGGACTTGGTTATGTCACGTTAGGGTCACGTCATCTTGCGTTAGGTGCTGGGTTGCTGATCTTAGTGAAGTTGTCAACTACAGCCAAATAACTTACTGTGAATGTTACTGTGCCGACTGCTAAGCAAGCACACTTGTCTGTGTGTCTGTCTGTGTGTCTGTGTGTCTGTCTGTCTATCTGTGTGTCTGTGTGTCTGTCTGTCTATCTGTGTGTCTGTCTGCCTATCAGTCCGTCTGTGTGTCTGTCTGTCTGTCTGTCTGCCTATCAGTCCGTCTGCCTATCAGTATGTCTGTGTGTCTGTGTGTCTGTCTGTCTGTCTGTCTGTCTGCCTATCAGTCCGTCTGTCTGTCTGCAGCCCCGGCAGTAACCAGTGTCACTCGACGTAGTAAAGACTGGCAAGAGCTGCTCCAACACACACGCACTTCACGCAGAAATGTGAGAAGGTTTTTACCACTCAGTTTGCCAGCCAACGTTCGTTTTCCCCACCTCCTCCTCCCACTTTGGTCGCCACCTTGATTGCTTCTGCCAGCCGTGACAAGCTTGACAGGAAGGTGCCGCCTAATGGCACTCACCCGGACTTAAGACCCGGTCACACCTGACAGACTTCTCCGCGCCCGGGTGCGCGCGCGCCCATTTATTTTCTTTCACAGTACTTAGACCTCTATAACTCATCCCCCACTCAGCTATCTCTCTATATTGCTTCTTACGAGGAGTCCAAAGTCACTCAACCGTGAACAATTTACATAAAGAGGAAATTGCCAAAAGAAGTTTTTTTCGCATCGCGGCGGTTGAGAAATGAGAGCTTTTTCTAAGTGAGCGTGGTAAATATGCACTCTGCCAGGTCCTTGATAAGCCCAGCGCCACTTTACAGGGCTTAGGGACGGCCTCCACGGCCTCGATGTTGGAAGGGAGGCTGCGAGGACAAAGGAGGAAAGAAAGAAGGAAGAAGAAGAAAAAAAGGCCATACTTGAAACACTTGCAGTCCGAGAAACAACCGCTCACGACTTCTTTTCGTCCAAATTTTGCAGCTTGTGGTATTTTTCTTTTCCAGAATGGAAAAGAAAAAAAAAAAAACTTTCGGTGCAACAAAGCTGCTGCTGTTGGCGGCAGCCGCCGTCGCCGCCGCCGCAGCAGCAGCAGCAACAACAACAGCCGCAGCAGCAGTTGCTGCCACAGCGAGGCTCTCAAAGGGTTACTACAGGAGGGGGCGCTGCTTTTTTTGAGTATTGAAATTCTGGTCGTCACCTTCAGGGGAAGCCGAGCCAAAGACTTTTTCTTTCTCTCTGAGATTGCAGCAGGCGTTGACGCCGCTGAGGATGGCCACGTCCGAGGCCGCGCAGGACCGGGCGAGGCCGCACAGGGGACTGACGTGAAATGAAACACACAGTGTTCTCTCCGCTCTCGCACACATTGGAGAAGGGACCCTCGAGGCTTCCACTGGCCCGGCTTGCAAATGTGTTTGCAGTCGATGCTCCGGGAGAAGCAGCATAAGAAATGTTCCTTTTCTTCTCTCTTGGCACACGAGCTTTCTTCTGTGGGCCCGCGTGACTTGACCAACCACAGACTTGTACGTATTTTTCTTTCTTTCTGCTTCCTCATCGCTCTTTCTGTCTCGCGTTGCTCGCGACAGGTTTTGCACAAAAAAGCGTGCAAAAAAGAGGAAAATCGGAGGCTTCCAAATTGCGCCCGTTTACCAAAAGGAAGAGTCAAAAGTTGGGCTCGTCCAGAGCCATTAAGTCAGTTAGCGATCGCCGTCGATCTCATTCGTTCAGGACCATTTTTGCGAAAACTTCGCAGCCCTGACCGAGTTCGCCGTCCAATAAATTAGCCACCAACTCGCGCATTCAGCATAAGGCTTGGACAGACACTGGGAGGGAGGGAGGGGGGGAGATATACGTATTTGCTCTTCTATAAAATACAGTATTAGAGTATTGCCAACGTCTATAGCTTTTTCTACTCTTCGCTCTCGCTCTCGCTCTGAATATACAGGGTGTATCAGAGTTGGAGTCTCTTCTGGGCTTTTGTCGTGTAACACTAGTAGGGTTTTTCGTCACTTGAACATCATGGCTGCGATGAGTTCATCTTCGCTGACTTCGCCTCCTCCAAGAGAAACGTGGCCCCGGCTGACGAATCTCTCACACCACTGGTATGATCCAGTGCTGAAGAGTGAGAAAAAAAGTCGTCTCAGTACTTGATCAGTACTGCCTTTCTACGGCCAGCATGGGTGGTGATTCATGCCTGGCTGATGGACTCCAATTCTGAATCACCCTGTAATATACACATGTATGTGTCTCGCGTGAGGCAAAGTCATGAGCAGGCAGAAATTCTCCAGCTGCACCGAAATTTACGAGCCTCCAGCTTGAGCCTGGAAGACCCAGGGGCGATTTTTTCACTCGACCCAACAGCGGAGTCGTCGTCGCCGTCGTCGCTGTCGACGACGACGTCGTCCACGACGTCCCCGTCGCTGTCTCTCTTAAACGCCACAGCATAAATAATACATAATCGGACAGAGCTGTATAAATAACGCACACACATAAAGCTGCCTTTTTGTAAACCCTCAGAGAGGTGGGTGGCAGCTCAAGCTGGCGGCAACATAAATTTTATTGTGTGTGCGCTGCCTGCTTGCTTTCTCCCATTCAAAATTTAACACTCAGGAGAGAGAGACAGAAAAAGAACTGTTGTGTAGCAGACTTGGGTACTTAGGTATAATTTACCTGCAAAAGAATTACCCTGGGGCATCGTTAAGTAGTACCTTCTGCGCCAAGTTAATCTTCTTCCAAGACTTCAACATCATTTCTTCTTTGAATGAGAAGAGCAGATCAATGCATGCATGCAGGCAAAAAAGGCCTTTTTTGCGCTGATGTCATGTCGAATGCATCTTCTCTCTCTTTGCGTCCCGGATCATTACTGTACTGGTCCCAAAGGAGCCCGGATATTAAAGGATTAGACATGTCGGACGGCGATCGACAATGATGAAAGTCCTGCCTTTCCATAGGGAGGAGGAAGAGGAAAGAACCAACAAAACCTGCGAAAGCAGGAGAAAACAATGGCAAATGCCTTCTCTTTGTTCCTCTGCCATTGTGATCATCTCTCTCTCTCTTTGAAATTGCCAATTCTGGAGGATTTTTACTACTACTTGTGCAAGATCGACGATCTGGGGAACAACCTTGGTGGGGAGGGAGAGGAGGAAATTAGCTTGATGCGGTGTGGTTACTTTATGGTAATTGTGCCAAGAAACTTTTTTTTCTCTCTGTGTTTTTCACTACTGTGTGTGTGTGTTCTTTCGTAGTTATGGCACCACAGAGTTAAGAACGCCAATTCCTGGGCTCTCCCTTTACGCTCCATGATCAATGATCCTTCCTCTTTCTTTCTCAGCTGGTGTTTTCTCTCAGTACGTGCAGAAAATTGGAAGGAGTCTCTTCCCCCCCCCCCCCAAAAAAAAGTTGAGGTCGGTTCATGCCTTTTTTTTCAGTTGCTACAAAAAAAACTTGTGTTGCAATGGTTGGAAGAGACAATTCTAATCTGTCAACTACAGGAATATCGATCCAGAAGCTGGAGAGACAGAGAGAGAGAGAGAGGGTGAGGCATGAATCTGAGGGGGAATCCCACTATTTGCATAATTGGGTCTCCATTCTCACTCTCTCTACTCTCACTTGGTCACGGGAATGACCTTGGCCAGGATATCTCTGATTTTTCACCTGAGACGAGAGCAGTAGAGACTCCATTTTCAAAGCTCAGGAATTGTTCAGACTATTTCTGGAGCAAAAAAAAAAAAAGGCTCCAATATTAACTTCTTCCTCCTGGAGTTTTTTTTGTGAGTAGGCAAACAAGACACGAACGAGGCCAGAAAAACAACGTCAGTGAATACAAAACCACTGGCAACTCTGGCTTCCGACATGCCAATGAAGTGAAGAATGATGATCTTAGTGACACAGAGTGGGTTAAACTTGTCAATTGACTCTTTAACCTTGTCTGATGACTCTTCTTTTCTCTACTTTCTTTTCTGAAAAAAAAAATGAGTCACTTCTCCTTTGGACACCTCTGTCGACTTTGGAGCTCTGTGGAAAGCAGCAGGACCAATTTTACTAATGACACTTTACTGCGCGTCCCTGGCGGGTGCGCTTAGGCCAACATAAAAGTTTTCAACAAATCACAACAACAACGCTCTGCGTACAGGGTGGCCAAGAACGTTGTTTGCGCCGTGTTTCTTTCTCTTCACCAAGATAGTCTCTCTTTTTTTTTTGGCTGCACACGTAGCCAAAGCAGTGAAGGATTCGTGACAGAGGCCAACTACTCCCTCTCCGCCGCCACCAAGGACTTCACGGCCTCCAAGCTTTGCAACTCGTGTCAACAAGACCTTCTCTGTCAGTCAAATTTCTCGTCTGTAGCGAGTACGAAGAGGAACACCGCATCATCCACGTCCTTCAGGCCCCGTGCGGAGGCCTACATTGGCGGCATTTCTTCCTCAATAGTAAGTCTAAACCCTGGCCTATCAAGAGCAATAACATGGCAGATTCATGTTGGCCCGCGTGACCTAGAACAGCCAGGGAAGTCTGCTGAGTGACGAGATTTTCTCTTGAAAGTGCTTCGCTACTTATGGCAGATATAGTAGCGATAGTAGTAGATATAGTAGTATATGTGCGTACGCACATCTGACTGAGTTAGCACACTTAGGAGCCAAAAGACCGACCGACAGACGGACAGACAGACAGACACGGAGGAAGACAGGCAGACAGACGAAAAGACATGGGAAATTCTATCCGCGGCCTCGAAATCCTTCTAAGCTCCAGCAAAACGTCTTTCGCGTTGCATTAACGTGAATTTTATTACATTGGCTTAAAAAGATTTTCCTTCTATCTCCTCTAAATTCCGCTCGACTGAGTTGTTCAGGCAGAGACCACCAATGGTGTCTTCATTCTAGTCGTGGCTGCCGTAGCTGCCGTGGCTGCCGTTGCCGTTGCTGCTGCCCGGGTAATGGTGACAAATCGCCTCGGCCAGGAGAAATTACTCTTTCTCCACTAAGGGACAGATTTTGATGGATTGCCGAGAACGACATAATTGCACTTGAGGAGATGATGCCCGAAATATGAAGCAGAAAAAAAGAGAAAGCTAATGAAAAAGCTCGTCATTATTGCCCACAATGGATTGAGATGGTTTTCTTTTTCTTCTCCTCCACTCTCGTCACTCCTCGGGGGCTCCATTTCTTCCATCGTGAAAGGCCTTGAAAGCAACGCGTGTCAGCTTGACACTTTTTTTCCCGGGGAAAAAACCCAAAGTTGAGGTTGGACAAATGATTCGTGAGGTCAGAGCAGAAGAAGAAAAGAAGTCTGGACGACAGCAGCTGTTGTCTTCAACCCTTTTTCTCTCTCTCTCTAATAAAAAGGGGGCAGAAGAAAAGGATCTCTTAACAAGGGGGTCTCAGATACGTGGAGGGGATTTCGCATAATCCCAAAAATCAACAGGAGAAGCAAAAAAAAGGGGGTGGACACGAGAATATTTCAGTTTGCAGCGGAAAAAGCGAGTGAAAAAAATCTGCCCGTGCAAATTCTGACCGCGTTTTTCCATCGCTCGCATGGGTTGAGACTTTTCCTCCCATGGACAAACAGAGGAAAGTCACACAGAACTTAGTTAAAGGAGCCTCCCTCCAATCAATCACCTGAGAAAGAGTCTCTACTTTCCTACGCAGCTTTTCCCAGTGGAAGGGATGAACTCGGCGGAGGAGATGTATTAATGGGAGTCTTGGTCTTACCCGTCGATCAGTGGTGTTTCTTTGAACAGTTGGGCCACGGCTGCCTGCTGCAACTGAGGAGAGTTCATCAGCGACTCCTTGGAGTCGTTGCCCGAGAGTCCCATAACCAGCGTGACCAGGAGCACCAGGGACAGGATGAGCAGGAAGCACCAGTGCTGACGGCGGAGCCTCAGACCTGCAACGACCAGGGAACAGTCGGTTAACCACCTCGTGCTGTCAGCGCAGCTGCGCGGCACCCTGTGTGCCGTTCAGTCACTCAGACACCCAGAGGTCGCGTCCTCATCGAGAGAGAGTCAGCTCTTGGGCAGCCGAGTCATCAAGACTGCCAAGGTCAACCTCGTGCATGGCAATCAGCCCAGTTATTGAGCCGGGCCAGCCAGCAGGTAGGGAGGAAGGGGGAGCTTGAAAAACAAAAAATGTGTCTAACATGTCCAACTTTGGCAGGTTCCCCTCCCCCTCCCCCTCCTCCGCCCCGTACTCCACGTGGCTCCTCAATGGCGGCTGGACTCTAAAGCTGAATGGGATCGCCACCGGCATTGGACGGGGGCTAAAAGGCCTCGATTTCACTCGGCGAAAATCCGGATCAGTGTTTGTTTCCAAGACTTTTGCAAAGCCCTCTTGAACAAATGTCCTCTTGGAGCAACTCCCCAGAGGATGGTTCTTGTAACAATTCACCTGCAGGGCCCAAATTGTGCCGTGTCAGCCAACCCTTAGCCTTTTTGGCAACAAGTTAGAGGCCAACTGGAAGTGTGAAATTCTGCATACGAGTACGAGAAGAGGGGAAATCGTATTAGAGGCTGGCAAAAAGGCCCTTTTGTTTCAGCCATCCTCGAGTTTTTATACCCCTCCTCTCTCTCTCACTCACTCACTCACTCACTCACTCACTGTGCGCGAGCAGGACAAAGTTGAGACGTCTCTGCTGATATGAAAATGAAGGTAGGGCCATGAATAATGCAGCTGCTCGACCCCAAGAGGAGAACATCAGAGCATGGAATCATCTGAACACAAAGGCAATTCAAATGTACATCGGAATATTCACAACTCCGCCAAGACATAGAGTTAAGTGAGGGGTTTTTTATCCCCTTCTCTACCCTCTCCCAAGCAGAAAAAGAGCATGATAAGAGTCAACTTTAATGTTTGTTTTTTAAACCCGTCATTCTTGAGCGACAAGTGAAAAGTTGGGCAAACAAAAGTTTGGGCAAGGGTGCAACGTTTTGCCAAAGTCCCCCAGGAACGAGTATGGGTGCATCTTCTTGATGGCGTCGGAGTGACGTCATGATTTGCATCCGTCTCTGCAGGGGTGGCAGGGTCGTGTGGACCAGAAGTAGGGTGACCAAGTGATGCAGTTCTTATTTACGTACGACACTGCTGGTGTCCCCGAGTCAGCCTTTGCCTGCCTTGATCTCCATGGTCTTGGTGAGGTTGCTCCTCACGGTGATTGCTCTACTCGGGGAGATGGCTTCAAGGGTCAAACGAAGAGGCCATCTCAAAGTGACGTAAGATCACTGTCTGCAAGCAACAACTTCAGGAAGTCTTTATTTTCCTTTAGTTTGTTAGGTCCTCTCCCGCTGATCTTCTATTGAATTTTGTTTACTTTTCGTCATATGAAAGCTGACATATTGGGGCTCAGACTCATCTCGGCAGGAGCTCCAAATCTCTGATCACACAATGTAGCTGACTGAACATTGCAACGTATTGTGTGTGCGCCGTGGAGGGAAATACAATATGTTGCAATGTTATAGTCGTCAGGCGTGCGTTGGCAGGCCAGGGACCAAACTTTTGCACCCTCGGACAATTTGAGGATCTCCATGAAGTTGTACATGGTTCTTTTCAAGCCTGCTGGGCGTGTATGAGGCGGCATCTGTAATCTGTAAGGACGCATACTGGAGATGTGATTTCAATAAAAGAAACTAAGGCATCATGTCTGTGACATCTGTTGGACGCTACGTTGCTCTATGAAGCTGCCAGAGTTGGCCAAAAACGTGGGCAGCTTTGAAAACGTTATGTTTTAGGCTAGGCTGGGCTTGAGGGCGGGATTTTTTTGGGGGGGGGGAGGAATTTTGGATGGTTGGGGTTTGCATAATCTGCGCCTGCCTGCCTGCTTGCCTGGATAGGCTAGGTTTGGCTAGGCCAGCATGAATAGTTTGGTCTCATGAAGTTTGAATTGGTAACAACCTGCACTGCAGAGAAGCGGAAAGTGAGGCCCAAGCTGGGAGAGGTCGAAAAGACAAAGAGGGATGACAAGGGGGGGAACAGTGGTGTCAGCAAGGCTCGTAAGGGAGGAAAGCAGCATTGAAAATCTCTTTTTTTCACTCTCATGACATGTACGTACGTCTATAGTGCGTCTGGTGCCCAGCCAACGGCCTCTTTTATGAGGCCATGAACCCAAAGGCCTTGATCCCAGCATACCTAGGCCTACATTTACGAAAGCCCACAGAACTGCTTCATTGACGGACTTGTACTTTCACCCCATGCATGATAGAAGCAGTCATTTCGAGCCGTCACTGCTATACAGATGTTAGTTAGGACCTTGGTTAGTGTCCTTGTCCAAGACCATCGCCATCATCAGCGTCGACGATGGCCTTCAGACAGGCTGTCCTGCACGGGGTCAGTCTTGGACAGGTGCCAGGTCCTGGTCCCCATGGACGAGCCCAGGTTGGCCTGGACGGAGTTTCCACACTTCTAATGTCATGGAGCTTTCACTGTCCTAAAAGCTCTTGGTGACGTCGTCCTATCGATGAACGTGTCAGCAGTGATGCAAACCTGCATGGCCCAGTTCAAGGGTGGCATCTGTTCCATCCCCTCCTTCCTGGGTTCAGGTAATTTTTTCCTTTTCCCTCCAAGTCTGAACTCCTCAGATTATTATCAGGAGAGGGAACTTAATTTTGTTTTAGCACAGCCCCCCCCCCCTCGTCCAAGGTATCCCTGACTCATCACAAAGACCCCGTGATAAAGCAAGGTCAACTGTGTCGTCAGAAAGCACCACAATGTACATATGTGTCTATGTATGTACATGATACAAAACGGATGTATGTAGGACATCTGCAGCATAGGAAAATCCTATAACCACCTCATGCTGACTGCAGAAACTCATCCATTAACTCTCACATCCGTGAGGCACAACATGCTGTACCTCTCTTCTGCTACAGCCATAGTGTATCGAAAAATAATCCCAGGATGTGCGTTACTCACTTTTCAGCCAGACCAGGCTGGTTCTGGGCTTGATGGACGCTAACATGGGCAGGGCTGAGGCCGCTGCCGCCGAGGCCATGGCCGAGAGTCCGTTGAGTCCGTTTTGCTGCTGCTGCTGCTGCTGCTGCTGGTCATGGTGGTGGTGGCGCTGTTGCTCTTCCGGAGGGTGATGGTGTCTCGCCTGAGGAGGATGCTGCAGCATGGGATGCGTGGAGGACACGGACTTGGAGCTACCGCCGTAGTCGTACCCGCCCATCCGGCGGATCGAAGACGGCCTCCCGTTGAGCAAAGTATCACAGGGCTGCAAAAAAAAGAGGAAGAAATGAGCAACTCTTGGCCGAACAAAAAAAAAGAAATCTTTTCTTTGACTTGTACACACTTTGACCCCTGAAAAGGGGTGAAAAAGTTGGAGAAAGTGTGAAGCAAAGATGCATGAGCAAAATACGTTAAGGAAAGTTACCCTAATCGCGCTTGTTGAGGCGCTTCTGAGGCACTAATCATAAGTCATCAGCGCTCTGGTCCTCCTTCCTGGGGTAATTAGTGACTCAAATGACTGTAATTGCACCGCGCTGCATAAAAAAGAGACTGTGCAGAGGCAAAGCTGGTGTTTGACAAGAAACGAAGGCCTTTTCTTCACTTCCGAGTGTCACTCGGCCAGCTCGATAGTGCCTGATGCCACTCGAGCTACGCAATCGTGGCACAAAACGACACCAGAGTGAAGATCGTGAAAAAGTCTGACTTTTGGCCAGCAACTACAGGGTGTCCCGCCAATTGTGTCACGGTGCTCTGATCGTTCTCAACTTGAAGTCCGTCACTGTCGGTGTCACCTCATGAACGAAATACTCAAATGAAGGACGTGAGACCTGTGTGGATGTCCAAAAATACACCGTCTTACAACATATTGAGGCCTTAACAGAGAATGAAACCTGAGGTGCCGACTAATTGCCTCACACAAATCACTGATGGAGATTTATCTATCCTCTCCGACAATATTGACATATCCGGCCTGAACAGCACGGTGGAAGAGGTGGCTGCGTCCGCCCTGAGCAGACGACCCGCCAGAGCGCGGCCGACGTGTGCGTCCACAGCGTCAGCGGACTGTAGCACCTCCCTCGGGTGTGACGCAATTGGCGGGACACCCTGTAGTCATGCTCCCTTCGCCTAAGCCACTATAGCAACCAGCGCGCGTACACACAGAAGTGATACAAACGAATTGACCACATTTTTTCAGGTCACCACACCAAAAAAAAAAGCATATAAAAGGTGTGAGCTGCACCTCATAAATTGCAGCCAGGTCTATTTCTTCTGGTCCTAAAGGAAATTGCTTCAACTTTTTTATGCTGTTGATCGCTCATTCCTTCTTCTTCTTCTTCTTCTTCTTCTTTTCCTTCTCCTTCTTCTTGAACTTGAACCTCTCCTTCTTGAACTTCCACTTCCACTTCTCCTTCTTCTTGAACTTCCACTTCTTCTTCTTCTTCTTGAACTTCAGCTTCTCCTTCCCCTTCTTCTTGGACTTCAACTTCTCCTTCCCTTTCTTTTTGAAACTTGAACTTCGCCTTCTTCTTCTTCGTGAACTTCGCCTTCTCCTTCCTCGTGAACTTCGCCTTCTCCTTCTTCGTGAACTTCAACTTCGCCTTTGACTAAGAAAAGAGTCTGGCAGAGAGACGTGACTGGCCTACTTTTTTTCCACTAAAGCCATCATACCTTTAGTAGTCTGAGCCCCTCTCCTGTAATGCAATGTATTGCAGCTATAGCTACAAATCTCGTCAACTCAGCCTTCTGTATTGCTGTACTTTGTACGAACGTCACTACATATAGCATTAGATCCTTGTGTGCTCTACATACGACCCAGTAGGAGGGGGGGGGGTACAAGAAGAAGAAATGAAGAAAAATGGACGTCGGATCCCCCCCCCTTTTTTTTCAAAAATGGCTACTTCCTACCTAAACGGACACACAGGGTTGACTTGATTCAGAGTGCTCCGACCCACTTATTTATGTCAGCTCTTCAAAGTTTTAAACCGTGGTCAAACTTTCTTGGGCGCGCCACAATAATAATAATAATAATACAACCGTGCAGAAGTCATTTCCTCTTTTTCTTCAACACCCTCCCCCCCCTCCTGGGTAGGCCTGGCGAGGCCCTTTCCCGTGACGAAGAAGGAAGGAAAAAGAAGCTTTTCTTCTGCAATGAAAGAATAGCATTCTCCCTTTTCAGGAAAAAGCCGATTCAACGTTGCCATGAGAATCCTTTTCTCCCAAATCACAATTAAGGTTTCTTCTTCTTTTGTGCTTGCTCCGCGATATTGGGTCCTCGCTCGTCGTCGTCGTTGTCGTCGTCGTCGACGACGAAGACGACGAAGACGAAGTCGTCAGTGATGATCGCCACCCAGTAATAATGGAGGCACAAGGACGCATAAGGTGAAAGAACAAAAAGATGTGAAAGGATGGGTCCAAAAAAAGCCCCAAGTTGTCAAGGTCGAGAGGGGAGGGAATTGATTGAACTCTCCTTCATCCGTGAGAAAGACACACACGAGGATTATCCTCTCCTACCGCAGCATCGACAGCAGCAGCAGCGGCAGCAGCGCCACCAACAGCCTCGACTGTAGCAGCCGCAACAGCAGCAGGCCCATTTTGATTAAACGGAGGAAAAGCCGAGGCAGAGAAGTGGCTTAAGGTTTTCCGTCACGCAGAGAGAAACACACATGGAAGCTGTCAAGGATGGCCTCGAGACGCTGCTGCGCACAACAACAACAACAACAGCCACGACGACGACAACAACAACAACAACAACAACGTTTCTGCTGTCGTTTCAAAAGCTGCGTAGGCACGGCCCAAACTTTGCCAATGCATTTGGCCTCGCAACATTGGAGCGTGACAAGAAGAAGAAGAAGCCAAAAAAAATGTCTCTAAAGGTGACCATTCGATCAATCGTCAATAAATCGCTCTGCCGAACTAGGGAAACTTCCCATTCTTTTTCTTCCCGTAGGCCTTAAAGGCCTTGTCTGTCCTTTGGCTTTCCTCCGTACAAACAGATACAGGCAAATGTTGCATTCCTCCGCACATCCTGAGAGGCTTCGCTGGCAGCTGCTCTGTTCTGTCTTCTCCGCTGCTACCAGAGCTGCCCATGCTTGAACGCGCACCTTGTGCAGGCCGAAGCGGGCGTCGACGTCGGGTCCCATCTCCTCCGCCGAGGAGGTGTGAATCGTTGATCACGCGTCTGACCTCTGGAACGGGTGCAAGGACCTGCATGAGGCGTGCAATCTGAGCAAATCCTCTCTCGCTCTGCGCCAATACCATTTGATCTCTGTGCGTGTGTGGATGTCTCTGGGCTGCCATGAGCGTCGAAACGATGAGATTCTCTGCGGATCTCGGAGAAGAAGGAAGAGAGACAGAGAAATATCGCTAAAGGAGCTTTAAGAACCACCAAACAACGAAGGTCGGCAGAGAAGAAGGCCATCAAAAAGCTACTACTTACCGCGCAAAGTACAGTGGGAGTCAAAAGGAAGAGAGAAAAAGCACAGACAGATGGCAACTCTGAAAATCAACGTCACCTGGACTGTGAAGGCCGCCCCCTTCCCTCCCAGAACCGGTTATCTTATTCCGTCCAAAGACTTTTTTTTGTGGGGGGAATTGTGGAACCCCAGAATTGACTTTTCTAAATTATTTCCTCCCCCTCCCCAGTTGAGTGGGTCTTAGGTACTTTCACCTCTTCCTCACTCTCCTCATTGTGTGTTGCAGTTTTATGAGCACCGATAACGACAAGAGAGTCTTTGAGACGGATGAAGAAGAACTTGTGTGTTCCACTGGACCATCATCAAATTGCCCAGAGCTTTCCCCAAACTTTACAGCGTCGTTCTCAGCTTTTTTGCGCGACCTGGAGAATGGCTCTTCTATGTACCAGTAATTTCTCTCTCTCTCTCGCATGCAGCAAGTGACAAAGTTCGACTTTTTCTCCTTCTTCTTCCGCCTCATTCTCCTCTTTTTCGGGGGCATCTCAATGATATCCTACGAGGGGAAAAAAAAGATAGGGGGAGGGGAAAAAGGGGGAAGTTCGCCACGTTCCAATCCTCTCAAAAGTTTTGTTCCCTCACTCTGTGATGGATCTGAATGGGAAAAAAACGTGAACGCCGAAAAATTCGAAATTGGGAAGAGTTTTTTTTCCAGCTTTTTACTGGGTGCTTCTTCTCTCCTCCCCCCCCCCCTTTTTCCTTCTTCTTCCTCTGAAAACAACTTTTGATTTGGGGTATACTGAAGGAGGGGGAAAATTCGGCCAGACAGAAGAGCAAAAAGCTTCTCCCAGCGTTTTTTGGCGTGCAAAAAATGAGTGCTAACACGTTGCCCCCCCCCTCTGCCTTCCGGGTGGGGACGTCGTCTCGGTGCAGTCTGTACTTGGGCATGATCAAGTCTGGTTGACAGAAGAGAAGAATCAAAATAAACCTGCTCAGGCAAGCATGCTCGATCCTTGAGTCAACAAGACGAAGGATATGATTATGTCGCCCTCTCCCCAGTCAGTCTTGGCTACGTCGACCTCGAGTGCACCAGCGTGTACAGGGTGTCTCTGCAATGGCCGGCAACCCCTGTTGGAGAGCGTCTTCCTTCTCAGTCACCCTGTGGCTGGCTGGCTGGCTGGCTGGCTGGCTGGCACGGGCCCCTCCTTCTTCACCCTGTCGTCCTTCTCCACCCCCGCTGTACCCGCCATCTACACCCTGTAGTGGTGGAGCAGCATGCAAATTCCCCCTCCCCAACTTTAATCTTCTCATCCGCGGTAAACCCTTGCTGCTCCTCTCATGAATATGTTAGTACGTCATCTCTCTCTTTTTGCCATCGAAATTAATGCGCCAAAGAGCGATGGCAAAAAAAATAGAGCGTTTTGCGCAGCGGACTCCACTCCGACAAGTTCAGCGTCAAGTTGATCAACGACGTCGCCCACGAGGTCATCGACAACGCCTCTGAGGCTCCCCGACAGAAGGAGAGAATCAGCAAGCCCCCTTTATCAGGAGTGGGGGGGGGGCGACGTAGGAAGCTCTACCCCGATAACAATTATTTGGGCTTGAGGAGACATTTGGGCGGTGTCACTGAAGTAAAGTGGCGTGATTTCTTAGGGGCTTCGAGGAATAATGAATCTTCTCTGGCAAGAGAAAATCGAGGGGAGCCTTCTTATCTATACGTAAAAGGGAGGGGATGGGGGTAGAATAAAGAGGGGTCCAAACTTGGGCTTTTAGCGGAAAGAGGATAAAAAAACATGAGTAATTGAGCCTTGACCGGTGATTCCTCTTTGCTCAGCAGCCACTGCAACGTTCTGGAGTGGAGGAAGAAAATAATCTGGCAAATTGAAGGCAAAACTGGCAGGGATTTGTCGAATAGCAAGAGCTGCAGGGGGGAAGAAGAAAACTGTCTGGTCCAATAAATCTTGCATCTTGCGCACAAGCAACGAGGAGGCCGAAGAATCAAAGGAGGACGAGGACGAGGACGAGGACGAAGAGGGGGGGAGGGAGGAGGAGGAGGAGGAGGAGCCTCCACATTCACTTCCATCATGAAAACAACGCAACTTGGGTGATTAATTGAAGGGAGTTTTTTTCTGCTCAACCCTTCAAAGGAGAGCAGAAAATGTTCCTGCTTCTACCTGGGCTACGCAAAAGCGCCACTTTTTTGCCACAACTTCTTCGTTTCTTTGGACGGAAAATCGCACTTGTGGTGAGTGATTCTTGTTTTTTGCGACTCGACCCGGTGTGACGACGGCTTCGTGTTCAGTCAGTGCAAGTTGCAGTGCAGCTGACCCGTGCCAACAGAGACGGGGTGCGTCAGAATGTTGTGTCAGACGTCAGTGCAGGTTTCATCACTCAGGCACCAAATGTCATGGCTGAGGAGTCAGACAACAATCTTTGGGGGGGGGGTCACTCAGTTT
>JAAUXU010077744.1_pt1 | contig 20831 bp, 12 predicted proteins | sample 7278151 | NCBI WGS metagenome assembly JAAUXU01 (sample SAMN14350113, study PRJNA611818) | marine sediment metagenome | isolation source: surface marine sediment (1.8m) | place: French Polynesia: Moorea | collected 2018-08 | reverse complement strand
CATTTTTTCACAAGTTTTGCATTGAATTTGACCTTTTTTGGTAATTTCTTATGAAATGGAGGAAATATTTTTCAAAAAGGCATTTTTGACAGATTAAAATGAGTGTACCAAAATTAAAAAAACTACTTTTTTGTTTCATGGAAAAAAGTTTATACTTAAGAAACTCGAGAACTCGACTCAAACTCGTATTTTTATTGTCAGCTCGGCTCGACTCGCAACTCGCAGTACCCATCTCGGCTCGGCTCGAACTCGCACTTCATGAACTCGGACTCGACTCGACTCGCAAAATTCAAGCTCGAAGCCATCTCTAAATGTAAATTTCGAAACCCTTGTTCAAAAATGACCCATCAAAACATTTTTAAGAAATCCCAATAAACAAACTGATATTTTTATAATAATTTTTTTGCCACTTTTTTGAAGCCGAAAGCTACTAAAATTGTGAAGAAGGAAAATAACTTTTTCCTGTGACATGACCGCAACAACAATACTAAATTCTAGGGATGGGTCGAGTCTAGACTCGTACTCGAAAGACTCGTACTCGAAGCGATTTTTGCTGGACTCGACAGACTCGCGAGTCTGGGGTGTTTGAAACGAGTCTAGGAAAATATTACTGAGACTCAAAAAATTTGCAATTTTTGTAGTAAAGTCAGACTCGAAAAAGATTTTTTCCAAGTGAGTCCCAGGAGACTCGAAGACTCGTACTCGGTCCGTACTCGACACCTCCAGACTCGTACTCGACTCGTACTCGCAAAAAGTGGACTCGACCCATCACTACTAAATTCATGTTCCATGGAAACAAGTTACAAAATACTTCAAACATTCTTCGGAGGTGATTGTTTCTGCACATTTTGACGAGCTGAAAAGACTCGAACATAGTAAAAGGATTAAAAATAAAAACTTCTCTTTAATTTCCTTACCATTTTTGGCAGAAGTGATCATTAATTGTAAATTACAGAATACTTGGCGAATCTCGGTTTACGACATAGACTACTTTTTTAATGGTTTAAATCTCTAAGAATGCAAAAGCACGGTACTAACATCGTCAGCAAGAACAAGAACGTTTCCCCGTGCTTTTGTCCCCGCTGGCGGCGCGGCAAGAAAAGCCACGGCAAAATGCGGCGGAAGAGAGAGAGAGAAAGAAAAGTCGGCTGTTTCGCTTTTCGCGGGAGAAAAGAAGAGAGAAGCAGGAAAGAGGAGAAGGGAAAGAACCAGAAGAAAGAACAACGAGGGGGGACAGATGGGACCAGGATCGGGGATAATGCGCAAAAAATGTTCCTATCCTTGTGATACATTATATACTGGCCATTAAAGCCGCACTCAAAGCATGCCATCTTAAAAATTCAAGTTGAATGTAATTACGTGCACAAAACTGGAATAAAAACTAGGCATTTCTTCAAACCTTGCGTAGTGTTTTGACTTTTCGAAACCGATTTTGTCCTCTTTGTCGGTTTTCGGCTGGTCACACTTTGAGTCTCTCCTTTGCCGCCGCCACGGATCCTCCCGCCGCCGCCCGCGACTCCGACCACGAGGACTCGGCCTCCCCCAACAAGGTGAGCAACAGCTTGAACGTCAACTACTGCACCGTGGACAAGACCGTGTGATACCCCATCAGCGCCGTTTCGCCTTATCCGACCTTTTATTCCGGCCATAGTGGCCCCCTTCTTTGTCTCCCCACGTGGCGGGAGAGCCGGCGTCCAACAATACCCCTCCTCATCCCAGATCGCTCTTCCGCAGGTTCCCAGGCTCTCCTCCTCCCCAGACGCCTCCAACATGTCGAACAAGGCCTCCGCCAAGGATCCCGAGAAGGCCATGGAGGTGGTGGACAACGACTCCGAGGAGGAGATCGAGGAGGACGGCGCCGAGGATGGCAAGACCGCCGGCGGGGACTCTGTCTCCTCGCAGCTGCTCAAGAACCCCGCCGTGATGGCGGCGCTGCAGGGGAAGCTGGACTCCATGGTGGGCAACCCATCCGGATACATCCAGGTGCGAAATAAAGACGAGACTCTGAAATCTTGTTATTAAACAATGATGAATGCCATTGCGGCTCTGACACCTCTTATATGAGAATTCCGCCATGCTTCTAATTCGATACTCTGAAATACTGTTGAATGCTCTTTTTGCCAAAGGGTTTCTGTCTCTTCCTATATCTAATGCCCCTCTTGGTCTCTCCCTCAGTCCCTGCCCGCCCCGGTTAAGAAGAGGCTCAAGGCCCTGAAGAAGATACAGTTCGAGGCCACCAAGATCGAGGCCAAGTTCTACGAGGAGATCCACGCCCTCGAGATGAAGTACCACAACCTGTACGTGCCGCTCTACGAGAAGAGGACATCCATAACCAAGGGTGAGTTGGCATGATTCATCAAATTTAAAAAAAAAGCAATTCCATGCTATAGTGATGAGTGCCTTTCAAGGCCCACATCTGACACCTCTTATGAAGGCAATACTCCATGATTCTAAAAACCCACTCTGAAAGCGCATTATCGCAAAGTGATTTTGCCTACTTTTCCTTTCCCGTTTTCTCATCCTGGTTGTGTTCTTGTCCTAATCTCCAGGCGACTACGAGCCGGGCGAGAACGAGTGCGACTGGCCGAGCGACGAGGAGTCCGACGCGGAGGAGGACGAGAAGGACCAGGAGAAGCTGTCGGACGAGATGAAGGAGAAGGCCAAGCTGGAGGACAAGGACAAGAACGGGAAGCCCGAAGAGGACGAAAAGGACGTCAAGGGAGTCCCCGAGTTCTGGCTGACCATCTTCAAGAACGTGGACATGCTGCAGGACATGGTCCAGGAGCACGACGAGCCCGCGCTCAAGGCGCTTAGCGACATCACCGTCACGTTCACAGAAAAGCCCATGGTGAGAGACCGCACCCCTCGAGTTTTCAGTTTTATTTAATCGATATCTCCGAGGCGCGACCAATATTGTTTGTGGGGGAGAGAAAGCACATTTATTTCAAATGGGGCCCCGCATAGTTCCTTTATCTTTTTTCTTGCAGTCCTTCACCCTGCACTTCCACTTTGGCGCGAACGACTACTTCACCGACTCGGTCCTGACCAAGGAGTACGACATGAAGTGCGAGCCGTCCGAGGAGGACCCCTTCTCCTTCGAGGGACCCGAGATCATGAACTGCCGCGGCTGCAAGATTGCCTGGAAGCAGGGCAAGAACCTCACCGTCAAGACGGTCAAGAAGAAGCAGAAGCACAAGAGCAAGGGCAGCGTGCGCACCGTCACCAAGCAGGTCAAGAACGACAGCTTCTTCAACTTCTTTGACCCGCCGGCGGTGCCCGAGGACGAGGACGACATGGACCCGGAGACCCAGGAGCTCCTCACCTCCGACTTCGAGATCGGCCACTACATCCGGGAGAGGGTGGTCCCCAGGGCAGTGCTCTACTTCACTGGGGAGGCCCTGGAGGACGACGAAGACTTCGAGGAGGAGGAGGACGACGATGAGGACGGCGAGGAGGAAGAGGACGAGGACGACGACCCGGACTTCGACCCTGCTAAGGCCCCGAAAGGCGCAAACCCCCAGGAATGCAAGCAGCAATAGTAGGGGAGGATTCCGGAGAACTTGAAACCAAACTTGACTTCTCCTCCAAACCAATGCCGCTTGGATTGCTGGACGAATGTGGGCGACCGAAGAATCTTTCTATATTTTTGTCTCATTTGTATTAAAAATTTCCAGAGCGAGCGCGCAACAAAACAAATTGAAAAACAAGCGTGGTGTGTCTTAGACCCGGTAAATTAGATTTAATGTAATAAAAAGGCCTTTTCTAAGGAGACTTTTACCAATTATGGACGTTTTGTATGCGAAAGTTATTTGAGCCTCTCCTGATCAATTTCTTCATATAGCAGAAGGGCATGAAGTATTGCATGATTGCTGGACAGTTATCACATTTCGTTTCAGCTACACGGTTGACAACTTTGTTGCAAGCGCGACGAGTAGAACTCCAGTATCTTTCTCCACGAATCCTCCTGGGCAAAGCTGTGCTCCGCCAAGTCCCTCCCGCCCATGTCCAGCATCTTTGGAGGGGGCACCAGACCGTGGAAGGACTCGCACGTGACGGGCGCGTACGGCAGGTCCAGCAGGTGTCCCAGACCGGCGTACTTCAGCACCTCAAAGTTATTCTTTCCGTGTTTGGTCAGGATCTCCCGGGCCAGGTCTACGTGCCGGCACGACCTGTGCAGCCTGTCATCACACCCACCCACGAAGAGGAGGTCAGCCGGTGATTTGTGGAAGGGAATGATCTTGTCATCCTTATCCAGGAATCCGCTGTCAATGTCAGAAAAGGACATGAGGTCGTCTCTGATTGCCTTGGGACGAGACGATACCTTGACCTGTTGTGGCTCGTGGCGCTGGCCCTTGTACGCGAACGCCACCACTCCAGGCTTGAGCACAGAGTTAACTATGACGGCGGCTCTGATCTTGTCGCCCAGGAAGGAGCTCATGCTGAGGCAGACCTCTGCCCCCTTAGAGATGCCCCAGAGGCCAACCCCGACATCTGCACGCACCTCCTCCATGGACAGGAATAGGTCCACCGCTTCCTCAAAGTACGACATGTCAATGTCCCCCTCGAACAACTTTGGCGGCAGGCCCTCTACTCCGAAGAAGGGCAGCGCCACCGTGGGGAACCCCAGCCTGCTGGCCAGCAGCGCGGCGTTGTCCTCCACGATCCTCCTCCTGTTGTGCCCGCCGTGAATGGTGATAATGCAAGGCTTGGGCGAGCCGGCGGTGGCGGCGGAGGGCAGGAAGAGTGTGGCTACAACGCGGCCCTCGCGCACGTCCACCCTCCTCACATCGTCCGAAAGCAGCAGTCGGTCAAACTCCACCGCGGACAGAGGAGCGTCGCTCTCCCCCTGGTGCACCGAGAGTGTGCACCTGTACGGCCTGGTGACGTCTGCCGACCAGAACCTCTGCGCAGCCGCCCCTCCCTTCACGGCCTTCATTATCCTGAAGAGGTCCATTGCGCCCCCGTATTTGTGCGCTGGGATGAGGCTGCCCCCTTCCACCGGTTTCGCCTCCTCCAGGTCGAGCGTGCCCTCCTCCCCCACCGGGGGGTAGGTGATGGAGGAGAGGTACTCCAGGTTGGAGCCGTTGCTCATGTGCAGGCGGACAGTGGCAGGCTCATGAGGACAAAGACCTCTGAAACGACCACCAGATACCATAAAGCAGTCCTTGCTTTTGCCTATCGGAGAACAAAAGGTACCTTATTCTAATGTCCAGTTTTTGATCAAAGAGTGACCTGTCTGTCACCCCGGAGAAGGAGACTAGCGAGCGTTGCAAAGGCGGCCTCTTGCCCTTGCCCATGATGCTCCGGGAGGAGGAGAGACGGCGGAGGACAGAGGCCGCCATCACCTTGGTTCACAGCTTCGGAGTGTTGGGGACCTGATCCGCGTTGGAGTAAATCAATTGAGTATAAAGACAACAACAACAGCAACAGTAGCAACAGCAGCAATAGCATCGGCACACACATGGGCAAGGGGGGGGAGGGAGGGGAGGGGGAATTGGGTCGACCCACGTGTGCACCGGCACCACCTCCCCTCCCAGCAGCAGAAAAAGTGTAAGAAGCAGCAGGAGAAGCAGCAGCAGCAGCAAAAGTCAACAGTAGCAGCAACAGTAGTGGTAGCAACAACAACAACAACAGCAGCAGCACAAGCAGCAGGTTCCTCTTTAACTAATGAGTAAATTCCCGTTGGTGCAGTTGGCCACACTACGCTACACTGCTATTGCAGTTTCTCCGTTGAGAAAACACTCGAAACAGGTTCATTGCTCTGAGCTGCCAGGTGCAAGATCAACTAACTCATGTACCCAATAAGTACAGAAAGCCTAAACCAGCTATCTGCACCCGTTTCTGGGCGAGTAGACATGTACCGGGGCCAGGGTACAGTTGTACAAGGACTTTGTGTGTGATATTGCTCTGAATTTAAAGAGGGAAATGCGGGGATATCAGACGAACCGAAGAATCTATCACATTTTTTAAAACGCTATCAAAAATTATTCGATACCTTCGAGCTGGTCGGCGACGGCGAGCCAGCGACCCTTCTCCTTCTGCAAAGATTAGGCGAAACTTTGAGCGAATTCAGTTATTTCAGTATGGAAGATCGTGGGTCGCGCACGCCGGGGTAGGAGAGACCACTCAGACCAGCCGCCCAAAATCAGCCTCCGCTCAGGTGCACTCGAAAATACAAGAACAGAGTCCAACCATGGAAGGCTTTAAACGTAAAGAGCTCTATGGTCTATATGAAGTCACCGATCATCATTGCAACAAAGACATTTTCCAAATGAAAAAATAGAATAAATAGTACCAATCAATGCATTTATTTTCACGTTTTAATAATTCGTTCTTGTTATCCCTCCATTCCCATTCCCATTCCAAGATCTTTCTCGTTCCTCCACAGGTGAAAGAGGCGGCGAGAGCGCAGCAGCAGCGAAGGCGGAGACTCGCGCTTCTTCAGTGTTTTGGAGAAGCAGCAGCAACACACAGTCACACACAAGAAAGAAGAAAGACCAGAAAAGCAGAAGTACTGAAAAGAGAAAAGTGCCTTCAAGAATCAAGAAAAGGGTTGTGGAACGCCGGGTCAAATTGAACCGGTCTCCGGGTGACCTGATCGGAGTGAAGTGTGCGTCGACGGGGTGCGAAGCGTGTTTTCATGTGCCGGGCTGCAAAAGTGAGAGCGCAACAGGCCTGAGTGCCTCCCGGCGGGATGGCCAGCCCGATCCCCCGGGTTTCGCGGCGGAAAGGAACCGGCGAGGGCAAAACAGGCACCCGGCGGGGTCGACCGGAGGACTGAAGAGCTCCCCGGGGGAGTGGCCTCCCCAACTCCCCTTCCTTGCGCCATGGCCTCCTTGTCGTTCTCGTTCGACAGGCCGGCCATCCTGCTCCTCCTGCTCCTCTCCCTTGTCCCAGCAGGTCAGTATGTCACTATGTCTTGGAATCTCATACCAGGATCTTTCCACCCCTCAACGACCCTCCTTCTAAGCTTATGATACTACTATCTCACATATTCACCGACTCATGCATGTAAACGAAATTACCGAAGGCTTTCTTCCTAGCTTACTTCTACCTTATCCACCCAAATTTATTTTCGTGTATGCCTGGTCCCATAGTGCTTCCCATGCTTCCATTGTTTTGCATTTGACATTCGAAAGAAAGCGGAAGCAGGAAATAAATGTCCGTTGCATAGGCACATATTTGAATCATCATTAGATTAGCTGTTCCCAGTAATTTCCTAGTAGGAAGACAAAAGAGGAGGTGGGGAGCGGTATCTCCAGATTCTCCCCCCCTTGTTCGTTTGCGCCACCGCCTAGGGCCATCCATCACATATCCTCGCCCGCCCCCAAGCTCGCACACACGAAACTGATAAAGAGCGCAGTCAGGTCAAACAAAAGAAGAGAGGCCGTTTGTCATCGCAGAGAAAGGGAATCTCCCGCGCAAACGGATCTTGTTGTGGCTTCGTAATGCACACGGACATCCATCATTTTTGGCGCCCTCGGTGGCACTTTTACCAGAGAGAGTCAGACAATAAAACTTGACTAACGTATTGAACCCTTGTTCCAGGCAGATTTTCTCTCTTTCATGCGACGGTAAGAAAAACTGTTTGATGCAGATCACGATGTGTCCAGCTTATAGCTTTGCTGAAAAATATTTGTTCTCGAAAGAGGAATCTTTTATCGTGCAGAGAGGTGCGAAAGCCTCGCGTGCTTCTTCCCACCTCAACTCTTTTCCCCGGGAGAGTTGATCGAGTTTCAGCACTCATCAAGTCAAGATTGAATTTCATGGTAAATCATAGTGCAGAAGGACCCCAACCCCTTTTCCTCCGTCTTGCCTGGGGTGTGCTACCGAACAATCAGATGCTTCGAACCTATAGGAAAAGCGTGCATAAAAGTCCGAAAACACGAACAGCACCTTCGTGCATTACAGCAGTATGCCGGCTTTGATCGATCCTCTACCATTTCCGTAGAATTCGAATTTTTGTCTCCACGTCGATCTGGCGAGTCATGGCGGAATTTCGAGTATCATCATCGACTTATTGTTGTATACGTTCAATACCTAGCTAGGGGAGAGGGCAGAGCTTCCTCCCTTTTCTATCAGTCAAGGGGAAAAGAAGGGGGGAGAACAAGAAAGAGGCGGAAAAGAAGAGAATAGTGGAGGAGCCCCCAAGACGATCATCACTGCTCTAAGGAGGGTTCAAGTAGGGGGCAAGAGAAGGGGAGGGAGAGCTTAGCAGCGCCCACAACCAACTGTTGGGGCCAAAGGAGGAGGGGGGGGGGTTCGGCGAGCATCTTCCCTTCACTGGAAGTGGTGAGCAGCAACGAGGGTAAAAGAGAAGGAGAAGAAAACGAGGGAGAGCACAATGGGGCGGGTGGAGAGACTGGAAATGGCAGTTGGGTTGAAAAGTGGAAAAGGAGGGAGGGGAGACCACTGATGGCTGGCCTCCCCCCCTCGGGTCGTTTGCTCAACTGGGTGCCCTCCCTCCTCCCCTCCCCTCTTGGCTGTCTGCACAGGTGAACAACAGGGGGGAAGGAGGGGGAGCGTGGTGGTGGTGACTGAGTGATGGTCGTAGTCGTCGTCGTTTGACCGCCGTTTTTCCTCCCCTCCCCTCCCAGCTTCTTTTTGTCGAATTGTTCCTCAACGCTTTCCTAGAATTTTTTGTCCGCAGATACGTAGCGATGGCTCCTGTTTTAGACCGATATCTGAAGTCCACATTGGACGATTGGAAGTATCTCCTGAATGGACTAATGACAAAGTGAACCGGGTATTTTGCATGCCATTTTTCTATGTGGGGAGGAAGAAGAAACAGGAGCTCCTTGAAGGAGGGGCGACGGGGAACGGGCGCGCAGCCAATCCCACTGCGATTGAAATCTGACTACAACGAGCTCGAGGGGGGGGGGGGGGGAAGACCAACCGACAAGAAAAGAAAACTGAGAAATGCAAAAGAGAGAAGAAATGTTTCCCATATTTCAGCACCGATGGATCCAAGAAAAGCTGAGAATGAACGTGAAATGTCAGAGAAGCTATTGGAAGCACCACTGTTGCCCAGGACCAACATTTTGCCAGCGATGTGACTTCGCAACTTTTGGGCAGGATAGAAATAAAATGTAGGGAATAGAAGAGGAAACTATACGGGAGAAGGTGGCGGAGGTGAACAGTAAAGGGGGGGGCAAGGGGTGGTCGAGAGAGGCGGACCAGTTTGGGTCGAGATTCTATCTCCCGCCCTTCCTCTCATCCGCGCCCAGACAAGCGAGAAACACCAAGAAGAACAAACTGACACCCGGAGGAGGGAAAAGATCCCTGGGCCATAATTTTTTGGAGTAGAAGAAAGGGAGGGAGAAAGGGCGGGAAGATGGTCAAACTGTGAGACCGTCTCAGAATTCCATTGTACTATATGAGGAGTATTCCTCGATTTCATTCTTGCGGGTGTTGCTCCTCAGCGTTCAAAGCTTCCAAAGCTTCCCCCTGAGATTTTTGCCAAAAGACAAACATTGGACCTGGCTCCCTCGCCTTGGGGGGGAGCAGCACAGCACGTACATACACCCGTCTTGCGTGACGACAAGCTTGTTTGGAAAGCTCTCTCTCAGCCTCGATTCCCCCCTGGGGGACTCGAAAGAAGCGGCGCTTATGCACTCTCGATGTGCACGTTTTTTCAGATGAGAGAAAATTTTACTTTTTACCATCTCTAAGACAATTCCCGTAATTTATTTCCTCCCTATTTTCATTCACAGGACTGGGTCGGCCATGGGTGCTCTTCGCCAACAACCGGGACATCCGGCTGCTGGAGATCTCCCCGCCCACCCAGCGGCGATCGCACTCCAAGCCGCTGGTGGTGGTTGAGCCACTCAAGGACGCAGCTTCGCTAGACTACGTACTCAGGGAGAACAGGATATGCTGGACCGAGCTAGAATCAAGGTAGAGAAACCGTTGTCAAACCTATTCAATTTAGCATGCTCGATTTGCCAAGCACAGTTTCATGACGTGCTTCAATCATGATTTTTTTTGTGCAAGCCTCTATCTCATATCGTCGAAACTCCCGTTCCAGGCTCATCAGCTGCTCCAAGATCGACAAGGGCAAGCGAGGCCGCGTTGAGAGGGACGTGGTGGTTTCGACCGATCTGATGAACCCCGAAGGTCTGGCCTGCGACTGGGTCAACAGGAAGCTCTACTGGACTGACTCGGAGACCAAGAGGATCGAGGTGGTCGACATGGAGAGGAGGGCGGGGAGGGAGGAGCGGCTTAGGAAGGTGCTCTTCTGGGAGGACCTGGACAAGCCTCGCGCCGTTGCCCTCTCGCCGCTCGACGGACTCATCTTCTGGAGCGACTGGGGTGTCATGCCAAAGATCGAGCGCGCCTCCATGGACGGAGACCCGGCCTCCAGAGTGGCCCTGGTGGAGAACAACGTGCGGTGGCCAAACGGCATCACGCTGGACCTGGACGAGCGGCGCCTCTACTGGGTGGAGGCCAAGGAGGGGCGCCAGCACATAAGCTCGGTGGACTGGGAGGGGAGGGAGCGGCGGAGGCTGCCCATCGCGCCGGACTCGCTTCCGCAGCCCTTCGCCGTTACCTTCTACAATAAGGAGTTGTATTGGACGGACTGGACCTCCAACGGGATCCACCGGTTCAACACCTCTTTGTCCCCCAAGCACCCTGGCATCCTCGGTTTCCGCCACCGCCTAGACCCCATGGACATCAAGGTCTTCGAGCCGAAGCGCCAGCCGATGCCCGTTGAGGGCGCCCCTCCGCCGCCCTGCTCCAGGGGGGACAACGCAGGGTGCTCCCACATCTGCCTGGCGGCCAGCAACGCGGCCGGGTTCTCCTGCGCCTGCCCCACAGGCCTCAGGATGCTAAACAACAGGACGTGCGCAGGCAGCATGGATGAGGTCCTGCTCCTCGCCACCAGATACGAGCTGCGCAGGATCAGCCTCGACACGCCCGATTTCACGGACGTCCTGATCGAGGTATATCTCGTTTTCTTACAAAAAACTTCCATGTTACGGATTTTTCTTCATCAATTTCAAGATTGACGACTACTACGACTTTGACGACGTTCGTGCCATCGCCATCGAGTACGACCCCGTGGAGGGGCAGGTCTACTGGACGGACCACTTCAACGGCATCAACAGGGTGGACTTGGCTGGAGGGACGATGGAGGAGGTCGTCACAGACGTAAGTTTTCCGGCCGGAGTTGTTGCCACTTTAAGTGTTGCTTTAAAAATATCACTCGCAATTTCTCTTGTGCTTACTCGGATGTAGCGGTAAGTGGATAAGAAGAGGCTGAATCTGCTACAGTGCTGAGCATGCTGCAAATAATAGATTCAACACTTTTTTCCTGTTTTCTTTCCAAGGTCGAGCACGTGGACGGCGTGGCCATCGACTGGTTGGCGCGAAACATCTACTGGACGGACACGGGCACCAACCGCATTGAGGTCTCTCGTCTGGACGGTTCCGCCCGGCGCGTCCTCGTCTCCGGCGGCGGTCTGGACCAGCCGCGCGGCATTGAGCTTGACCCCACGCGCGGCTGGATGTACTGGTCTGACTGGGGCAAGGCCGCAAAGATCGAGCGGGCCTGGATGGACGGATCCCACCGCGAGATTATCGTCTCCGAGGGCCTGGGCTGGCCCAACAACCTGGCCGTTGACGCCGAGACCAACAGGGTGTACTGGTGCGACGCCAACAAGGACGTGATCGAGTCCGCTGCCGCTGACGGCTCGGACCGCCGCGTCCTCATCGACGCCGTCCTGCCGCACCCGTTCGGCTTCACTCTACTAGGGGACTACATCTACTGGACGGACTGGCAAGAGAACACCCTGCAGCGTGCCAGGAAGGACACGGGAGAGGACAGGACCATCCTAGCGGCGCACCTGGAGAACCTGATGGGCGTCTTCGCCTCTCCGACCTCGCCGCGGCCGGACTGGGAGAATGCCTGCTCTAGGGGAGACCTCAACGGCGGCTGCTCACACCTCTGCCTGGCCACTCCGGAGGGGCATAGATGCACCTGTCCTGACGGTCTCCACGGCGGGCAGGTGTACGAGCTCGATGCCGACGGGGAGACCTGCGTCGTCCCCGACGCTTTCCTGCTGTACACCCGAGAAGACGCCATCGGCAGGATGAGCCTGCGTCCTGGCGCGGGTGAAGACAGCTCGGCGGTCCTCCCCGTGCTGGGGGTGAGGGAAGCCTCGGCGCTGGACTTTGACCGCTCCGACGGCAGGATCTACTGGAGCGACATCGATGCCAAGACCATCTCCCGCTCGCACCTCAACGGCACCGGCGCCGAGGCCGTCGTCAGACACGGGCTCGACTTCCCCGACGGGCTGGCGGTGGACTGGAACGCAGGCAACCTGTACTGGACCGACATGGGCCTGGACAGGATCGAGGTGTGCCGCACCGACGGCTCCTCCAGGAGAGTCCTTGTCTGGGAGGACCTGGTGAAGCCGTCCAGCATCGCCGTCAACCCTGCCGACGGGGTCTTTTATTGGTCCTCGTGGGGAGAGAAACCGCTGATAGAGCAGGCCGCCCTCGACGGGACCCACAGGAAGGTCTTCAGGGACGACGTTGGCCGCACCAACGGCCTCACCATTGACTTCAGGACGTCGAGGATCTACTGGACCGATCTGGACCGTACAGACGGCGTCAGCATCTCCTACTCCTACCTCCAGCCCTCATTGCAGGCCACCAAAGCCGTCATCCGCAGCGCCCCGCACCCGTACGGCCTCACCCTCTTCAGGAACGAGCTGTACTGGGCCGACTGGAAGCTGGGGGCCGTCGTGCGCGCAGACAAAGACACCGGCGCCGGCGAGGTCGTCGTCCGCGCCAACGTCAGCCGCGTCATGGACATCCTCGTCTACGAAGACTCCCTCCAGATCGGCTCTAACGACTGCAAGTTCGGCAACGGCGGCTGCTCCGACCTGTGCCTGTTCGTCCGCGGGGAGGCCAAGTGCGCGTGCCCGTCCCACTTCAGACTCTCGGAGGACGGGAAGAGGTGCCTGCCGCCAAGCGACTTCGTCCTGTTCAGCCAGAAGAACAAGATATCGCGCGTCATCGGGAAAGTGATAGTGGAGGAAGGAGGAGAACACGAAGAATCTGACGAGGTGCCCGACCTCATCCTGCCCGTGCAGGGAACTCGAGATGTCCAAGCGCTCAGTTACGACGCCCGCCGCCGCCTCATTTATTGGGTTGACCAGGGCAGCCACTGGGGCCGCCGCTCAGAAGAGACGGCCGCGGCTCGCTTCTCCATCAAGAGGGCGTTTGACAATGGGACCCTGCTCGGGCGCCGGCTGCAAGGCGGACCGGAGCGAGAGTGGTTCCAGCCGGAGGACCTGGAGGTGGACCCGGTCAACAGGCTTCTGTTCTGGACGAACGCAGGGACTGGGAGCATCCACATCACCAGGCTGTTTGACGACGAGGACAAGGACAGCATCGGCACCATTGGCGGGAAGTCGGACAAGCCGGAAAAGCTGGCTCTTCATTACCACAAGAGGTAACTTTCTCATACCGGTATACCCGTTTGTTGAATCCATTTTAATTTCCTTTCTCGATTTTTCGCATTTACAGCCTCATTTTTTGGGTGAACCGAGAGCCCAGTGCCCGGATAGAACGATCTCTGCTGGACGGATCTCATCGGCGGACGATAGTGGAGTCGGAGGTGGAGGATCTCACCTGCCTGGCGGTGGACCCCGCGCAGGACCTTCTTTTCTGGGGTGACGCCAAAACAAAGCGGATCGAGAGGTCCAACTTAGACGGCGGCAACAGGGTCCTGCTGCTGGAGGGAGAGGAAGAGATCTCCCATCCTGTTGCCCTGGCCGCCCTTGGGGACCACCTCTACTGGGCCGATGCCGGGACGAATGTGGTGATGAGGATGAAAAAGCTCACCGGGGATTCTCCCGAGGTGGTTAGGAGCCACGTCAAGCACCTTTCGGCCCTGGTGAGCGTGTCATCTTACCCTGAGCTGGCCTCCCACCCCTGCCTGGGCAACAGGTGCTCCCACCTGTGCCTGGTGGACAAGGTCACGGGCGGCTCCAGGTGCTCCTGTCCTGTTGGCACCGGGCTCGTGCTGAACCCTGACGGTGAGAGCTGCGGGATGCCGCCCACCTGCAAGCCGGACGAGTTTACCTGCTTGGCGGGATCCGTCGACTGCATACCGCTGCCGTTTCGGTGTGACGGAGCCAAGGAGTGCGACGGTGAGTGGGAATGATAAGCAGAATTGGAATTTGTATGGGAAAAGAAACTCCTTTGAGAAAAGTAGACAATGGATTTGGAAGTTTTGAAATAGGATGCTATATGGAAGAAACTATTTTTGAGCTATTTTTTTCTTTAACTGAGTGAGAACAAAGACGACTTTTTCTTCCGTTTTCAGACTTCTCTGACGAAATCGACTGCCCGTACTGCCCGCACGACGGCCAGTTCTTGTGCGGCGGCAAGGGCGACTGCGTTAACGCCACCCTGCTGTGCGACGGCAAGAAGGACTGCGAGGACGGCACCGACGAGACCACCTGCTGCCGGAAGGACCAGTTCCGCTGCGCCTTCTCCCATGAGTGCATCGACGGGCGGCGCACCTGCGACGGCGTGGCAGACTGCCGGGACAAGACGGACGAGGACGAGCTGGTGGCGCAGTGCGCCAACGCGGACGTGGCCGTCCACGTGCCCAGGAGGGAGGCACCGCCGGGGCAGTCTGGCGGCGGGGGCGGAAGCATCGCCACGGTGCTCATCTCCGTCTTCTTCGTCGTGGCCATCGTCATCGGCTGCGGCGCCGTCGGCTACTGCCGCGTGTGGAGGAGGAAGGCGCCTTCGAAGGCGGAGGAGGAAGAGGCGGACAGCGGAGGGAGGACCAACCCTGACGGAATCACCGATGAATCTGCTCAGAACGGCACGCTGGGTCGTCAGCGGCAACAGCAGTTTCACCATCAACAGCAGCAACCTTTCTCCCACGGCCATGACCATGTTCTTCTAGGAGTTCATCGCCTTCCTGAGCCTCCAAACGTTCCTCCCCCAGACCGTCATATGGTCTCACAAGGAGATTTCGTTCCCGAGGGGCCAACCGCCGCCTTGGAGCGAGAAGGAGGATCGTCCAACGGAGTCATGTACGACCGTAGTCACGTCACCGGCGCCAGCTCCTCCACCTCCTCCTCCTGTTTCCAGCAAGTGGCGCCCCTGCCCTCGCCTACCACCACCGTCCGGAACGGGGGAGGAGCGATGGCGGGCCACGGCGCCGTCTCCACCATGCCCCACCAGCACCATATACGCCAGAACCGGCAACGCGGCGGCCGACATATAGCCGCGGCGGCCGGCCACCGGGGCGCCCATCGGCACCATCACGGCGGGAGCCACCTGAGCATGCACTCCCTCTCCCGGCACAATCAGATGCAGGAGAGGCAGCTCCGACAACAACAGCATCAACAGCCACTACCGCCCTCGTCTTACCGGCAGCAGCATCACCACCCTCCCACCCCTTGCTCTACCGATCTCAACGACGAATCGGACGTCTACATCTACGGCGTTGGTGCCGGCGGCGGCGGCTCCTCCGTGACCGGGGGTGCGGGCCCGCCGGCCAGGAGGCACTTCACCTCCGCCGCCAACTCCACCTACGAGGACAGCGACGTCGGCGGCGGCGGAGGCAGCACCGTCTACCAGGAGAGCACCCCCCTGTACAGCCGCCAGCGGTTGCAGCAGTCTTCTCTGGACGGCGAGGGCGGCGCGGGGGAGTCGGCGGCTCCCGGCGGCCCGGGGCTGCAGGCCGAGGAGAGCAGCCCGTTCTTTGTCAACAGCGCCTCCGTCCTGCCTGAGCCGCCGCCGCCTTCCAGGGTGCCAAGTCCGCCGCTTCGCTCCCGGGCGCCGGCGCCTCCTCCCAACGACGAGGACGGAGAAGAAGAAGATTGAGAGAGACAATCCAAATTGTGATTTCTGTTCAACAGAAGAGAAAAAAAATATCATTTGGCCCGCATTTCCATTTCTTCTCCCTTAGCGAAGATTCATTCAGTCAAAGAACGCAGCGCTTCCATGTAGGTTACATGTAGTACTCTTTCACAACCGTGCTCCTTTTTATACTCTGTCAGTACAAATTAATTATTATTGTTTGTATTTCTATTCTCCGCTGCCAAAGGCAGCTAAAGCCGAAAAGAGTGCCATCATTGAAACAAGTTACACACGAGTGTTACCTGTCTTCTCGTCAATCAAGCCGCTATTCACCCGATAAAAGGAAATAAATAATTTCTTCCTTGTCACATAGCTCTTGGATGATGAATACCTTAATCATGTGTTAATCCTGTATTCAAGTTTGCGTCTTCGTTCTCGCAGCCATTTCTTTTTTCATATCGTCCATTTCTTGTGACCCACCCAAGTACTACTGACCTTGGGCAATCCTGCTCCGCCGCCGGCGGAAATCTCCTCTTGGTCCGTTTATTTCCGGCATCGGCCACTTTAGCAACAACAATCCGATCTGTCCCCCTTTCCGTCTTCTTCTCTTGACCTTCCTCTGCCCATGTTTTGCATCCCCCTCCCCTTCTCCTCTTTTTTGGGTGCCCATTTCGTCCCTCCCTCCATTGCCCAAAGGCGAACGAGCCCCAACCCCCCTCTCCCCCTCGAGGTTCCTCCTTTCCTGTTGCCTGACACTTGCGCGCACCGCGCGCACCCGCCACTCCCCATCTGGCCATCGGGCAGCTGATGTTGCCAAAGAAAACCCGTCTTTTCGTCCGAGTGGATGGACAAGAACTTGTTCAGGTTCACCGAGGACACGGCCTTCTGGATCTTGGACCGACACAACTTGGACGAGGACAGTGTTGGCCTCGCCTTCCTTCCCTCGAAGGAGTTTGACGTGCACTGGTCAGGGAGGACACGGACAAGAGACAGCGCTCTCGGAGTCAGTGACAGCCACCCGCCTCCAGGGACGCCATGGCCTCCCCGGGCGAGGAGGGCCACCCCGCGGAGGGGGGCACGGCGGCCGCGGCCATTCCCGCCGCCAACTCCAGCAGTAGCGCCAGGAACAAGCAGCAAGGTTCGTACAAAGAATACAACCATGATCCTCATCCTATCGTGATGGCGCTCTCTGACCCTGGGGAGGGGGGCCCTTTTGGCATCGGATAAGGCGATAAAATCTGCCCCTTCCATGCCCTGACGCCCAGCAAAGAGTTGAACTCTCATTTTAGTGTCGCCCTGACCTCCTTATCTTCCCTTCAATTGTGTGTTTGTACCCAGGTGTCTTCTTCCTCCGTTGGTCTAAGCAGGAATGTTGCATTCCTCTTTTGAGGCCGCATATTGCACGCATTCCATTATCCTATTCCAATTAGCAGTAGGCGAAACAATCCCCCTTCCCTGGTGCAGTAAATCATTTTTTGGCGCGCATTCAGCCCGAAGCAGGCTTTATAGATTTACAATCCCGCCGCCACCACCACCACCTCCGCTTGCACCGCAAAAGTAGATCGGCGGCGGCGGGACTTCTAGCGGAGGAAGATGTCCCAGCCCCGCTATGTATACAGTAGTGGCAAGTTTTCCGCTTCCTCCTCATTGCATTTCACGCCTTGGTGGGCAGGAAAAAACCATTTTGGCACTCTTGCAAGGTATATTTCCAGCTCCACCTCGTTTCCCCCTCTCGCCCGCGCGTGGCGTGGAGGGGCGCGCACACTTTCGTGCCTGTAGCAGGGCGCTCCCCCCCTCCCCCTCCCCCTCCTCCTCGCTCCAGTAGTCCCCCCACTCCCGGTCCAAAGTCAGTCTCCCGCACTCCCCCTCCCCCTCGCCGAGTTTAGGATCGAAAGAAAAGGAATTCTCAGGAAGCCCCCCCCTTCTTCCTGCTCCTGAACTGAGTCATGATCTACTTCCTCCCCTCGTCTTCTTCAATTACGGGAGACTTCCTCTGACGTGAGAAAAGGAGGAAAAAGAATCAAGAGTTCAAACCTCCCCCCAATCGTCGGCGGTGTGGTTTCGGATTACTTAGTCCGCCGACGCCGCCCCCTTCCCGGAATCAGATCCTTTTTCCTCCATCGAGGATTCGAGGCCCTCCGGATTCGGTGTCGTACTGTGCATTGCTTACAGTGCGCAGTACAGTGAGAATACCAATGCCAAGCACGTACACGCGAGGGAGAGGAGAGGAGAAACCAAAGTCAGCCGCCACCAATCATCATGAGCGCCACCGTCCTGCCAGGGGCCAAAACCTTTTTCGCCGGTGAGCCAACAAACCTTTTTCCTGTCCTTTTCTGTAGGAAGTTTTGGAGGAGTTTCTAGCATTGGCGGGAGGATAAAAACAACTTGATTGATATCTCTTTTTTCTAGTGCCCTCGATTCTTTCGTCCGCGGCTGGCAGGCCTTGAGCCAGTGATTATTTTGCACCCTTGATGGGAGACCTCCCTAGTCCCCACCATCCGAACAATGCTAGGCCTCTCACTGTAACTCTTTTTGCCTGCATGGTTCACTTGATTTGTACGCAGAACATGTAAACAACTCGTGTCGTGTCGCCTTTTCCTCTTTCGACAGCAAACTTGCTGGACATAGCTAAGTCTTTGTAACTGCGCATCGAAAGGCCTCTCTTTATTTGCGCTTTAATTTGTGTCTACCCCCCATCCGGGCCTCGCCATCCCGGGAAAGTCCGAAACCCGAGCGAAGATGTCAGAGAGATGACGGCGCTGCATTCTTGAGGGTTCTCTTTTGATGCAAACAGCGAGCGACGCAGATGCTACAGCTCGCCTCTGCGCAGTTGGTAGTTCTCAAGCCTTTTCGCCGTTTTCTGAAACTTTTTTTTGCGCTTCTGCCCCCTACTGTCTACTCCCCTTTCCCTTTCATTGTCACCATTTTTCAATGCTTCATTGTCAAAAAAACTTCATTGGGGGGAGGCTTCTGCTTCATTGTCAAGTCCGCCGAAAATTTCGTAACTCGCCCGGAGCTGATTTTAAAAAAATGTTTTCAGAGCCAGGAAAAAGGGATTTTATTCATCTTTGAAGGTACTGTTCATAGTTCATACCGTACCTAGCGCGCTGTGGAGAAGGAGAAAATCTCGTTATTGCCGGTTGGCTCTTTCTGACGGATTGGAAACTCGCCTCTTCTGTCTAGTAGTAGTACTACAGTACAGTGCAGTACGATACTTGCCTATGGCTTCAAGCATTGACCACCGGCGTCGTCGTCGTCGGTCTGAGCCGGGGGGGGGAAGGGGAAAAAAGTTTTTGTCCCATTTCCCACGGCGAATTCTCTCTCCTTTTCGCCTCTTCCGACGCCGCTGCCGTCATCATCACTCTCACTCTTGTTTCCCTTTCCCCCTTTCCTCTGGCTGCATGGCCGGTGGTGTTTTAGGAGATGACGGTTTGAATGCCGACAGACCGGAGGAGGAAAATCCACAAGCAAGTGGTTGTCATTCGTTTCGTACGTAGCTTTCCCCAATGAGTTTCTTTCCTGCGTCATAAAGCCCCCATACTGTAGTTTTGACTGTATGATGAAATTTCTACAATAGAGGAATGTTCCCTTGTCCCTTTTATAAGTGCAAAACTTGCACATTGAAAGAGGGCTCTTTTGTATATGGATTTTTGGAACTATTTTTGGGACCCCATTCATAAAGCTCGGCTGGGCAGAAAAATACTTTGGAGGGGCTGCTGAATACTTCCACGAAGAGATTGCCTGCTTTAGCTTCAGCTGGCCCAAGAAGCAGGTGCATTTAAGTTTAATAGCCGTTACGATTCCGCCGAAAAAAGAGTCGCAAAAACATTTTCCAGATTTCTGCTTCTTGTTATCTACACAAAAAAGAAGCTCTCGTAACTTTCTCCCATTTGTTATTATGTCACGGGAGACAGGACACGGTTTGTTTTTGCCGAGAACTCCTAGATTTCTGCGCACACTCCTTTTATGTGCATGCCTTTGCGGCATAGTAATCCCTCCCCCCGCTGGGACCATTTTAATACTTTTCCTTTTTCTCTTTATTTCCCGTTTTGCGCCAAAAAGAAGAATCAACTTTCACAGTCTCAACGGTTAGAAACTTCCATTTGGCAGACGCGGGAAAAAACGTGGCTGTGGAAAAAAAAAGGAGAAGAGGAAATCACGGTACATCATCGAAGCTTGGATAGCTCCCGACTTTCACCTAGTGCTGTACAATAGCTGCTCAGAAGTAAAAGCCTCTCGACGATGACACTGCCACGCAGAGACGAACGTACGCTTTTAACTTGGCGTCACAAGAGCCAGGGAGAGGTGGGGGACACTTTGAGCCGCACACAATGCCAGCAATGCCAAATACAGAGTTCGTTTCTCGAATGGTTTTGTATAGAGGGGAGGGGAGCCATTTTTCCCCGGTCCCTTGGCCCATGTGGGGGGGCGTGCTGTGGAGTGTGGAGCTTTTATAGAGTTTCGCGCTCCAGTTCGCCCCTTCCCCTTATTGCCGGCAAGGTCCAGAAAAACTATTTCTGCGAACGTGAATGAAGGCGTCCGGCCGGCTGGAAAACGGAAAAATCGATCTACCTACTGTACAATACAGTACAAACGCCCCCTTTTGAAAGAGGTGCTGTTTTCCGGCATATCCAATTGTTCGTTCTTACCTACGACCTTTCAATGACGATTTCCCCCCTCGTCTGCCCTTTGAACTTGGCCCGGCCCCGCGATGAGGTCAAACATGAGTTCAGGCACAGCCTCAGAAAAAAACTTATAGCTACATACCCCGATATCGGCATTCATGATCATCGGATATTCTTCTTCCAACCAATATAGTCCCTATTCCGTCACCAATATTTTTCCTATTCTCTTCTTTGTAGCTCCGTATTCTGGCGACCTGGAGGACCCCTACCCGTCCCTCTCCGACTACCACGACTACGAGCCAAACCTAGAGTTTGACGACTCCGACCTCAGGCAGCAGCTCCCGGAGCACGACGACGGTGAGAAGTTTTTTT
>JAAUXU010046469.1_pt1 | contig 20838 bp, 19 predicted proteins | sample 7278151 | NCBI WGS metagenome assembly JAAUXU01 (sample SAMN14350113, study PRJNA611818) | marine sediment metagenome | isolation source: surface marine sediment (1.8m) | place: French Polynesia: Moorea | collected 2018-08 | reverse complement strand
CCCAACCTGAGGGATCTGGCCGTCCAGAGGGAGAGGCCCTCCCCCCGCAGGATCCTCAACCTCCCCCGCGACGAACCTTCCCTGAGGTTGGAGCCCCACCCAGAGGAGGCCGTCGCAGCCCAAGAGGAGATCCTTCCTCCCTCCATCTTTGCCGACGAGGTAGAGGAGGAGGAGCTGCCCGAGGAGGGCGGCGAGGTGAGGCGCGTCTTCAACCCGCAGACCGGGGAGTACGTCGAGGTGGTCCTCACCAAGAAGCAGCTGGAGAGGGAGGAGGCAGAGAAGAACAAGAACAAGAGGCCGGTCCCCATCTACAGGGGGCGCTTCAGGGTGGGCCCCGACGGAAAGCTCACCGCCGTCCCCCTCGACGAAATCGAGGAGGAGCCGGAGATAATTGAAACCGGAGAGGAGGTTGCTCCCTCCGCCCCCGAGAAGGATTCCCACGGCCCCTTCGAGCTCTTCCAACTGGGAGCAGCCTCAGCCGCTGGTAGGCTTAGCGACGAGGCCTTCGCCGTCTACGACGCTGCTCCTGGGACTCAGGACGAGTTGTTTGACGAGGAGGAGGAGGCGCTCATTCGGCAGCAGCAGGAAAAGAAGCACGGGCTCTTCGATGTGGTCGACTTGGGTCGATGAATCCTCCATTTTTTACACCTACCGTTCCAGTACATAACTACCATTATTTTTTCTAGAGAAGCAATACTGTAGAATTATTTTTTCCTGTCCGGATATTGAGAAACGTGTTTCCTTTTCCGCAGTGCGGTTACAAGATAATTGCGTAACGGAATGCGAAGACTGGCGCGCGAAGAAGCTTAAATATACCGATAAAAGAGGGCCTCTTCATCACTGAGGCTCCTCCTCGGGAATGTCGTCTTGTTCCTGCCCGTGGTCATTCGGCGACGTCGCTATCGTGCTGCTCCCTTGGGTGCCGGTGCCGCCTCGGCCGCCGCTGCTTCTGCCGCCCAAAGCGCCTCCCTCGATCTCCCCGGTCTGGTGGCGGTGGACGTGCTCGCGGAACCGCTCCTCCATCTCGTGCTCGAAGAAGGTCAGCCTGCGGCCGGAGGAGTGGAGGACGGTGAACTGCAGCGACTGCGGCGGCGACGGAGGAGAGGACGGGGATGAAACGTCCGCGGAAGTTTTCGCCTCTATCTTGGCCTTGCCTTCATCCCCCTTGCTGTTGTTGTTGCCGGCAGCGGAGGCAGCAGCCGCATCCTCCTTGTTCATGTTGACGTCCGCCAAGTTGAAGCTGGGCAGGCAGAAGGAGTTCCTGCAGGAGCAGTTGAAGTCGTGGCGGTACTTTGCGAATGCCAGTCCCGAGAGCAGCGCCAGGAGGCCGCACACACAGAAGCTAAGCACGGAAACAATTAGCGGGTAGTAGTTCTGGCTTCTGTTGCTGCTGGCGGACAAAATACTGGAGAGCATGACATGTGGCGATTTTGAGCAGAGGCTTTCAATACGTTACTGGTGATTTTCCAAAATGTAGTGTTTTTAAAGAATTAAAATAATTTGAAATTCAAATAAATTCTTTTCCCCGTAGTTTTTTTTGGTAAATAAAGGGTTTTGACCTTTAACACGTCACTGATTTTTCCCAAAACTCAGTATGATTTTCTGAATTAATTTGAAATTCAACTTTTTTATTTTCTTTTTAATTTTTTGGTAAATCAAGGTTTCGACTTTCAATACCCTACCGAATATTTCCCGAAACCCAGTAAAATTTCCGGAAATAATTTAAAATTCAAATGATTAAAAAATAAAGAGTTCTTCGGTAAATCAAAGTTTTAACGATGTCCTTAGATATCCTTTGAGTTTGACCGGTTTTATGACGTCATCAACTGAAAGGATGCGCGCGAGACAAAAGAGAAGGGAGAAATCAGCTGTCCTTTCTTCATAACAAAAAAAGACAAAACGCCTCCGAAGGAGAGACGAGAGAGGCTGCGGCTAGAAAGCGTCAAGTGTTTTAGAGGTCACGGAGGTCGATTCGAGGTCAAATCAGTCGAGGTCACCTTCTGCGGTCGTCTACTCAATCATCCTGCCTTGCTGCAGTGTAAGTGTTGGTGATCATTGGCGATGTTCGTCCCCGCCCTTAGCTTCCCCCGCCCCAAGCGCCCCCGCCGAGGTCGCCCACCTCCGGTCCTCCAGCAGCAGTTCCCTGTGCCCGTGTCCAGCCTGACCGAGCTGAAGGCAGACAACGCCCTGTGGAGGTGGTACAGGGGGAGCATGGCGGAGGACGGGGGAGGGGTGAGCGTGGAGGAGGACGGAGCAATGCTCCTCAAGATGGGCTTCTTCGGGGAGAGGGTCGTGGAGGGAGAGGGGGAAGACTTTGGCCGGACCAACAAAGGCCTGGTGCGCGTGGAGTCCTTTGATCCTACGCCGCTAGCACTGGAGGAAGATCCACAGGATAAATCAGAGGAGGAGACGGATGCCAAGGAGGAGAGCGAGAGCGACGAGGACTCCACCGCCAGAGCAACCTTGACGGAAAAGTCCTCCTCCTCCAAGGAAGCAGGATGTGGTGCCACCCCTCTCAGGGGCAAGAGGTGCCGGGACAGGGCGGCTACCAAAGAGGCGCCTGTCAAGAGGCGTAGGAGGGACCTGGAGAGCACGGAGGGGGACTGCAGCGTCAGGCTGGGTCCCTTGGAGGCCCACTTCCTCGGCTACGCTCTGGGCTGCCTCATCACCACGGACCACGGAGGCGAGAAGGAGCTGAGCCTGGACGAAACCTGGGCGAACTACTGCTCCCAGGACGTCCGCTTCCCCTACCGCTACGTAGCCTACCACCACTTCCGCTCCAAGGGCTGGGTGGTGCGGAGAGGGGACAAGTTCGGGGCGGACCTTCTGCTCTACAAGCAAGGGCCGCCCTTCTACCACGCATCGTATTCAGTCAGGGTCATAGGCCCGGAAGAAGAGGAAAAAGTCGGGTGGAAGGACCTCCAAGGGCTAAACCGGGTGACTGAGTCCGCGGCCAAGGAGCTCCTCCTGGCTAGGGTGCGACCCCCAAGGGGAAAGTCCCTAGCAGACCTGGTCAAAGACCCGGACTTGGTGCGGAGGTCTTCCGTGACGGAGACGCTCGTCAGGAGATGGGTGCCGGAGCAGATGAGAGAGGAGGAAGACTGATTGATTCAATGTTATCCGTCATGTTTTTGTTGCGGCTGTGACTAAAGGTTTGGAGTGATGTCATTTTTGCGGAAAATAAAAAGGGTTCGCTCGCACATGTGTACCAAAAGGCAGTTGTTGCAGCGCCCATCTTATGCACATGTGCTCTTGTTTTTCACAGGTATTATTGCCAGTGAAGAGCCGCCTAACGAAAGGCGCGGAAGGGCCATTTGGGATGTCGCTGCGACGTCGGAGGCTGGACGGGTGATGAGAATGCGTCACCAAACGACGGAATAACACAGGCAAGGAGACATCAATCAAACGATTCCTTTTACTGCGCCCTCTCCGGTTTCCTTTCTTCTCTTCATGTTTTCTCTATTGCTGAGTTGAATGTTGACCTCGTGTTTGTGCTGCAATCAGTGTTAATTTATCTTTGGCGGAGCCTACTGTGGGTTCTCGCGTACTGACACTGACGCAACTTGAGCTCACACTGAATGAGAAGATAAGGTAGAGGTACAGAAGAGTGGAAGGAGTAGCGTAAGAGTTGTTGTACTTTTCATTGCAGGCATACTGTAACGTGTTACGTATCTACTACGTGTAACTGAACCTTTGTCCTTCAAACAAAAGCAGCGGCAAAAATATAATTATTGCTTTCCCTCAAAAATTAGAAATTTTGAAAAAGTGCGCTTGTTGGAAAGAGACATCTTCTAGCTGGAAGAAGTGCGCAGACGAGGAAGTGCTGTTTTATTATCTTTTGCTTACAATTTTAGAGGATCTGAAAGGACCAGCAGCGGCAGCAATCGTCCAAGATGGTGTCTGCAGTGCTGGCAAGCGTTCTGGACAGCTACCTGGGCCAGTACCTGGAGTTGTCGGGGACCACCATCTCGGTGGGCTCCGAGGTCAGCCTGGACAACGTGAAGCTGCGCGAGTCGGCCTTCTCCGACCTGGGCCTGCCAGTTCGGTGCGTCCACGGCAAGGTGCAGCGACTGGTCATTAAGATTCCCTGGTTCAATCTCTTCACCAAGAAGACCACCATAGATCTTGAAGGCCTGCACCTGCTGGTGGTGCCTAGCTCGGCAGTCAAGTATGACGAGAAGAAGGAGCGGCGTGAGCAGCTGGAGGCCAAGCAGAAGAGGCTGGAGAGGACGGAGCAGGCCAAACAGATCGAGGCCGAGAAGGGCGGAGGCAAACAGGACGGGGGTGGAGGCGGCGACACCTTCGTGGAGAGGCTGGTCGCCAACATCATCAGGAATCTCGAGGTCACAATCTCCCGCGTCCACGTCCGGTACGAGGACAAGCAGACCGGCGGCACCTACCGATACCCGTTTGCCGCAGGAGTCACCCTAGACAGCATCTTCATGAAGACCACGGCCGACGTCGGGATCGGCGGAAACGGTGACGGCGACTCCTCTCAGGACGGCAAGGTCAAGCTAAAGCTTTTCAATAAGGAAGTCGAGCTCAACAGCCTGGCCGTGTACTGGCGCCCCAAGGCCAACCTCTACTCGGACGACTCAGAGACGAGGGACGATATTATCGACCTTATGTTTGACACCAACATCGGCACCCGGGAGCACCCTATCCCCAAGCTCAAATACCTGCTGGGCCCCATCAGCTCCGCCGCCTCCCTCAAGTGGTGCCCCAACCCGGCCAGGTTTGACTTTGCCCACCCGGAGGTTGACCTGAGGATCGCCATGCAGGAGCTGTGCCTCTCGCTGACCAAGTACCAGTACCAGGACTTCATGATGCTTCTCCAGTCCTTTGAGTTCTTGTCTCGCGCGGCCGCCTTCCGCAAGTACAAGGCGCGGAACGGCCTGGAGAACCTCCCCAACTACGCCGGTCACTTCAAGGACCTGTGGAAGTTCGCCTTCGACTGCGTCTACGAGGAGGAGGTCATGAGAAGGATCAACAACTGGTCCTGGTCTCACATGAAGGAGCATATTGCCAAATGCAAGAACTACAGGGCGCTCTACAAGCAGAAGCTGGTGTCTGACAACTTGGGGGACCGGTTGAAGAAGGACCTCCGGTGGCACGAAGACGAGCTGGACGAGGTCAACATCCGCATCCAGCGGCAGCTGGCCGAGAGAGAGGTGGAGCAGGAAAAAGCTAAAAAGAAGGCCCAGAGTGAGGAGGCTGCAAAGGCCAACACGGGATTTTGGGGTTGGCTCACCGGCGGCGGAGGAGGAAAGGCGGAAGGAGGAGGGGGAGACAGCGGAGACGGGAAGGGCCTGGGAATTGGAACCAACATTAAGAGAATAGGAGAGGCCCTCACGGTGGAGGAGAAGAACAAACTGTACGAGGTGCTAGACTACCAAGAGCACGCCCATCACGGAATATTCCCCAAGAGCTTCGAGGCCCGCAAGCTCATATTCGACCTGGAGTGTCTCTCAGTCACCATTCGAGACGACGACCTGGGCGATGCCGCAGTGCTCCAGCTGCTGCTCAAGTCGGTCAGCACGCGGTTCGTGCAGAGGCCCTCCGCAGACTACATCCAGGTCAACATGGATATGAAAAGCCTTAGCGTCACCGGCCTTGCTTCTCTAAAGAGCTCAGACCGCACTCCTCCAAGCATTGTCAAAACCAGGCCTGGCTCAGAAAACGAAAACCTGGTCACCTTCTCCTTCGAGAACAACCCTCCCTTCGATCCTGACGGGGACCTTGACGTCGACGAGGGCTCCCTCTACGACCAGAGACTGAGGCTGTTCTCCAGCCCCTTGGAGATCGTGTACGACGCAGGGACGATCCGAAGGCTGATGCAGATCTTCCGTACGCCAGACGACCTCTCCCTGACCAACCTCCAGCACACGGCGGCGAGCAAGCTGAAGGAGTACCGCGAGGTCACCACCCTCGGCCTCCAGTTCGTAATCGAGCGCCACAACCTGGTGGACATCGACGTCCGCATCAAGTCCTCCTACGTCATCCTGCCCCACGGCGGGAGGATGACCCAGAACTGCGCCTGTGCCGTCGCTAATCTTGGAAGCATAAGGGTCAAGAGCAGGCCCATCTCCACCCAGACGAGGAGCCTGCGGGAGATGGACATCAACGACTTGTCGGAAGTGTTCAAGGCGTCCCTGCGCGACCAGGCCTACGACAAGTTCAGCATCACCCTGGAGAACATGCAACTTATCGTGGCCTTGCCGAACGAGGAGTGGAAAACCCACCTGGACAGGGAGAAGTCGCCCCTCTTCCTTCTCAGGCCAACTTCGTTGAAAGTGCTGTTGAACTATTGCCTCATCAAAAACGACCCAGAGATGCCTCTAGTGAAGGTCAGCGGCAGCCTGGAGGACATATCCGTCAACGTGTCCGACTACAGACTGATCAAGTTGGCTCAGATCCTGGACAGCCTGGTGGACGCCGGCGAGGACCAGCACGAGAGTGGCGGACTGCACCGGGTAGACTCTGACGCCTCAATGGTGTCGGCGCTGAGCTCTCTGGCTAACACAGGATCCCTGATCCAGACGGCGGTGAACACCACCATGAGCGATATAGCGCCGGCGAGGAAGAAGGCTGGTGAAGTCAACTCGGACGAGTCCGCTCCGCTGGTGCAGATGACCAAGTTTGTAGTCGACTTCAGCATCGGCCTCGTCAACCTCAGCCTCACTCAACTTGCCCCCGGCTCGAACGAAGACCAAAAGCTGTTCCACTTCACTCTTCACCAGCTGGAAGCCTCCGCGGCAGTTCGGACCTTCCACATCGAGGGCAACTTCAAGATCGGAGGAGTGACCTGCGAGCACTTGCTCGTGAAGACCCCCTCGGGAAATCCAGTCGAGATCGTGAGCACCAAGGCCAAGGACGACTCTCCCCTCTTGAGCATTACTTACACGGACGCGAACAAGAAGTCTCCAGAGTTCGTGACGGTGCACCAGTCGGTCCTGAAGAAGGTGGAGGCCAGGCTCAACAGCGTTCATGTGAACTGCCACCAGGATGCGATCATGGACCTGGTACAGAAGATCCTGAAGTTTGTCAACGAGCTGTCGTCGAATGCCAAGCGCCTCCTCGCAACCGCGGCCGAGGAGAAGAAGAAAGCCTTGGAAAAGATGCCTTCGTCGCCGAGACCAGCGGAGGACGAGCCTGACCCGAACGTGGCCGGTGGGTCAGGAGAGGTGGTGCTGAGGCGCCAGAACGCCAGCAAGAGAAGGCTGTCTCAGTCCATGTCAGTGAGGACGGCCACTAACCTCTCTCGGTGGGCTTTCAGAGCCAAGAAGAGGAGGGAGAGCATGCACCTGGAGGAGGTGCAGTTCAAACTTGTGGCCATCCTGGAGAGCGTGACGGTCGACTTCATGACCTCAAGGATCTACTTCGCCAAGATCGTGGTCAAGGACGTGGAGGCCACTTACTGTCAGACTCTGAGGCAGAAGGTCATCACCACCAAGTTGGTAAACTTCAAGATCAGCGATCCCACGAACGCTCTGACAAGCGGCGGGGCCAACAAAGAGGGCGGCACCCTATACGAGAGGATCGTGGAGAGTCTTGACGAAAAGGTCTTCGAGGCTCGCGTAACCCTCTTCGACACGACTCCCGCCGAAAAGGCTGCTGACGCCCACGTGGTGGATGTCAAAGTGGAAGCTCGAATGGGCCGCGTCAAAGTCGTCTTCCTCATGAAATTCCTCCAGGACTTTCTCACCTTCCTGGAGCCATTCTCCGGTGCCAAGGAGGCCGTGGCGGAGAGGGCAAACCAGGCCCTGGAGGAGGCCACCAAGTCCATGATCGACGCATACGCCAACGAGACCCGGGCCCAGCTCGACGTGAGGATGGACGCGCCCCTCATCGTCATTCCCGTGCACTCCAGGAGCTGTACCACGTTCCTGGCCGACCTGGGGACTCTCACCCTGGTCAACCGCTTTTCCATGGAGGGCGGCAGGACCTTCGACAACATGCACATCTTGCTGGAGAATCTGCAGCTGTACCGCGCCAAGATCCACGAGGAGGTTGATAACAACGACGTCCTGGCCAGCTGCCCCATCGTCCACCCAATCACCTTCGAGCTTGACGTCAAGAGGAACATGGGTGGGGCCAAGAGGAAGCACGACCCAGCAGAGCTCAAGGTGACAGGGACATTGTACGAGATCAAACTGGAGCTCAGTAAGAGCGACTACAACGTGCTGATGGCCATCCTCACCAACAACTTCTCTGAGAAGGGCTCCTTCCAGACGGCTAGGGAGACAGAAACCATCCTAGATCGACAGGAACTGACCCTGCCAATAAGGTAACTTTTCTTTTCTCCTGTACTGCGCAAACATGCAAATCTGAAGTTCAATTGCATTGAGTATTTTGGTACCAAAAAGTACATTGTCCATTTTCCATTTGACTTAAGAGTTTAGTATCCTCACGCCCGGTTTCATTTTTATTTACAAACTAGCAGTAATGGCCCGCTCCGCTGGGCCCGTGAAGCAAAATTTTCTCTCCTCACACCTTATTTCCCAATGATGTTTATTTCCAATGCTTTAAATTCAAATTCAAACTTTTTTGCCTTTCCACACCTCAATTTCCCAATTTTGTTCATTTTCAAACCATTTCAATTTAAATTCAAACATTTTATCCTCCCCTCCCCTTGCTTTCCCAATTTTGTTCCTTTCCAACCCTTTATATTCAAATTCAACTTATTTGCCTCACTACACCTTGATTTTTCAATTTTGTTCTTTTCAAACTTTTTATATTCATTTTTTGGCCTCCCCATACCTTAGTCCCAAGATTTTGCCTTTCCAAACATTTTGCTCACCTTTTATATTATTTGAATTTGAATTTGAATATTTAAATTATTTTAATATTAGAAATAGGGGAAAGTTTTCAAAATTTTGTGTTTTGCCAAAATTATACCCCCCCTGGTAAGGGTACCCCCAAAAAAGTATTTGGAGGACATTTCCAGGGTCCAGGGGGAGGTCCATGCCAAGTTTGGTCCGGATCCATCCAGTAGTTTGGAAGGAGAATGCAACAAACAAACAGACACACCTTTCTGTTTTATATATATAGATTGTTTTTTGCCCTTTCCAGGTCTCGACGTTCAACCAGCGGATCGAGGACGAGCCTCCTCTCCGAGCAAAGCGCCCAGCAGCTCCAGGCCGCTCTCAAGGTCCCCGAGAGAGATCCCGAGTCCCGAGCTGTAGAGTTCGTGTTCAAGTTCCGGGGCTTCCGCGCCGACCTCCATTCGGGCGAGACTCCACTGAACCGGGTTGGGGAGACCCGGGCGGCGGAGACCGCCTTGGCCAGGGTGGAGGTCAAGCTCCTGGCCGTAAGCGGAAACGTCCTCCTGAGCTCGGCCATCTTCGCCCAGGCCTACCTGGAGAACTGCCTGCTGGAGGACAACAGGCTGCACAATGACGGTGCCAGCGGCGGCGGAAACGGCAACAGCAGGATAGTTCGGCTGATGGAGGCCAAACAGAGGGGTGAAGGCGATGGAAGCAACGGCCATTCTAAGAGGACCAGGATGATCGACATCGAGTACAACAGAGATCCGGAGGCCAACCAGAAGGTCGACATCACCATCTACAGCTTCGTCCTGGTGGGGTCGGTGCCCTACCTGATGGAGATTGCCAACTTCTTCGTCCAGGACCAGGAGGTAAAGTACGAGTGGGGGCAGAGCGGCGGTGGGAATCAAGGAGCTCAGGGGGCGGTGGCCACGGCGGGAGAGGCCCCTCCAGGCAAGATATCCCTTTTCGTCAAGATCGAGGAGCCGGACATCTTCCTCGTGGAAAACATCGACAACGTCGACACCGATGCACTCATGCTGACGACGGAGCTCCAGTTCAAGTTCTGGACTGCCGAGGAAAGCCTGTCGATGATGGCCTCGCTGACCAATGTGCGCTGCCACACCTGCCGCTTCAACCCTGCCCACCGCGAGGAGACGATGGCGCAGATCCTGCAACCCTGCACCCTCTCCTTCACCGCCAGCAGGACCCAGGGCCACGGCATGAGGATCAACGCCAACATCTCCGACCTCTGCCTCAACGTTTCGCCGCACGGTATCGTGGTGGTGCAGAAGAGCGTCCAGGCAGTCCTCGACTCCATGTCGAAAGCCGCTGAGGAAGCTGCTGGAGAAGAGGGCACCGGCGCAAGGAAGTCTAGTCTGGCCTACGACTCTCACGGCGGCCTCTGGAAGCCTAGGCACTTCGAGGACGACGAGTTCTGGTTCCTAAAGGCGGAGGAGAGCGTGGAGGCGGTGGAGGCGCTCGACAGCCTGAGCTCCGGAGCGGGGGGGTTCGGCGCGGGCCCCTCCGAGGACGAGCAGGCCATCATCAACATAAACAACCTGGTGGTCAAGTTGGAGTCGGGAGTGGGCAACAACACCATCCCCATGCTCCTCCTGGAGAGCAGCTTCAGCTGCGACGTGCGCAACTGGAGCGGGCCTCGGATGAGCGCCATCGGCTCCATGGACCTGGAGGTGGCTTACTACAACTCAAAGCTCGCACTGTGGGAGCCAGTGGTCGAGCCAGTCTGCCAGGTAAATAGATTCTACCGTACTCACCAGTACGATTGTGAGGCACATGTACTGTAGTTGAAAAAATACTTGTGGTCCTTTGGGGTGGCCTCGAACCGATTCTTTCCGGGAAAATGTACCATGGAGGGGGGGATACAGCGGAGTAGATTGTCCTAGGGAGAATGCTATAGAAAACGGGCGGAGAAGAAGAATATTACCGGTTGCATTACAGGCTGCATCGTCGTCATTTCTTCTTCTTCCCTTTTTTGGCCTTTTTCTTTGCCGGCTTCTTTTTCTTTGCAGCCTTCTTGGGTTTTTTCTTGGGTGCGGTTTTTTTCTTGGTGGTTTTCTTCGACGTCAGCCTCACGCTGGGTGTTTTTGTCATTCGATCGCTGCTTGTCAAATACGTCAGTGCTGATTTGTTTCTTGGGTCCTTCTTCATGGTCGTGCTGGTGCCCTTTTTGGTGGTTGATCCCCCAGCCTTAGTGGAACTCCCGGAAGTCTTGGAAGTTTTCCTAGTCGACGTTGACTTGGACGCAAGAACTGTTGGTTTCATTGTGGACCCAAGATGAAGAATATTTGATCTTGCTAAAAATTTGATTCCGTTGCCAATCTCATAGACTTATATTTCCCAATTTTAGAGTTCCATTTCCCCCTCTACTTTTTAACAAAAGAACCCTTTTTTAAATTAATAATTGTTTTTGGGAAAGATTTCAAACTCAACTTTCAAATTCAAATTTTTAAATGTTTTTTTTTTACTTTTCCCTTGCGGGAAGCTTTGTGTTGTAAATTTTGCGTTTCCAAAAATACACGGTTTGACTAATATGCTCCGAAACAAGGCAGTGTGCGCTGCCTTATTTGCCGCCGCCACCTGCCTCCTCTTCTTCCCCGTGGTTCGCGGCATGTTCGGCCTCTCTCCTGGCCTAGGGGGAAGCAACGGCGGGTCTTACAAGCTGTACCTGCGCGGAGGGTCAAGGGCTGCTGCCAGGACCGACAACTGCCGCCTGACCAACATGAGCGCCTTCATGACGTTCCTGCTCGGCTACTGCATCTACCAAGCAGAGAGGAGCATCAAGGCGTACATCCACTGCGAGTCTCTGTGCAGGACCGGGCATTGCGCGCACCACCTGCACGCTTCGTCGGGGCCCTTCCCCTTCTCCGCCTCCCGCCTGCAGAGGACCCTGGGCGGCGCAGAACAGACGGTGTCGTCGTCCCCTTCCTCGTCGCCCTACTTTCTCCAGCAAGTGTTCGACGTCGGGGCAATGGCGCTATTGCTGGCTCTCAAGGTTGTGCTGGCCTTCGCCTCTGGGTTCACCTTCAACAACATCTATGATTGCTGTAGGAGACTGTTTTTCTGAAGGAGGAGCCGTGGAATTATAGTTAGTTTTTCGGAGTGCACGACTACTTTCATGCTTTACGTATTACAAGCAATTATGTCCGTTTGCATGGATAACTCTGGTTAAAAACTATCACACAAAAATCTCTTTCTACTGTACAGGTGAGACCAGACGGCTCCTCGCTGAAAAAGCGTTGGGACATGAACATCACCCTCCAGAGCAACGCCTCCAGCGACATTGGCTCGGCCCTCGCCTCCCCTGGCTACGACGAAGACGCCACCGACGGCTTCATCGTGTGCCCGGAGAACATGCCGCCGTCCACCGTCATTGCCCTCCAGTCGAGGGAGATCCTGGAACTCACGATCACGAGGACCTTCCTCGGCGTGCTGACGAACCTCTCCGAGTCCTTCGCGGCCGCCACCGCGGCTGCATCCTCCGCCGAGAAGAGGGAGGAGTTGCCAGTTGCGCCTTTCATCGTGATGAACAACACCGGCAAGGGAATCACCATCTTGCTGGACAATCGTGGATTCAAGTACTTCCTCAAAGGGGAAAAGCCTGGGGAAAGGTCTCAGGTAAAAGTTAGAAATATGCATTGTTTTTTCCACAATCCGTACGTTGGGCTTATTCTGTTTAGGTGGAACTGAAAGAGAAGGACCAGGTGCACCTGTTCCTGTCCCGCGACCGCCAGCAGGTGGCCTCATCCTCGTCCGAGTACGTCAGTCCCCTTCAGGAGCAGACTGAGCAGGCGGAGGCCGGTCTTAGGCTCAGAGTGGCCGGGGAGAGGGGAGTTTTCGAGCTGCCAGTCAGCAAGGCAGACTCCAGGTTCTTCCCCTTTCCTTTCAGAGGAGACGAAATGGGAGACTTGCATGGAATGGTCAGCCAGGTAGGTAAAACTATATGGAATCTCAGACAAAAAAATTAAAGCAATCAGTACAGAATTTACCGTTTTGCCGCGGTATTTCTTTTTGTAACAGCTACAGTACCTAATTTCATACTTCCACAGGTCACGGTCAGCAACGGCTGCAAGCACATCACCCTCCGCAGCATCGTCCAGATTAAAAACCACTTTGACCGCACCGTCAACGTCTTCGCCTACGACGGCGACGGGGAGGACTACCGCTACGCCAAGTTGGCCAGCCTGGCGCCGGACGAGAGCTTCGACGTTCCCATCCGCAACGTGTACGCGCCGCCCTACGAGTTCTGCTTCCAGGTGGACGGCGACGGGCAGGGCGTCGGACTCGAGACATACAGCTGGAGGAAGCTTATCGTCAACGAAACACACTCGGTGCAGGTCCAGTGCAAAAACAGGTAAGAAAAGATATGAAGAATAGAAAGTGTTTTGAGCTGTGTGTTTTCGCATTAAAGAACTTATGTGCTTTGTACCTTTATATCCTTCCTGATTTCCTGTTATGTTTTCCAGATTCGGAGGCCCCGACATTTTTCTGAACGTGGAGGGCGTCCGCGAGGACATCTTCCTAGAACGAACTGGCAAGCTCTCCTCTGTGTCCTACGTCCTCGACATCCGTCCGCTCCTCGTCTTCAAGAACTGCCTCCCCGTCACCCTGCATTACGGTTTCAGCGACGCCGGTGGACAGAACAGCGAGGACTTCCACTACATGGAGCCCGGCCGCAGCGCCCACCTGCAGGGAGTCCGCTTCGGAGAGACTCGCCTCGTTCTCAAGATCTTCGAGTTCCGCGGCACCGATTGGGTCTGCGAGCGGGTCATCGACGAGGAGATGCCGCAGCTCGTCACCTGGCGCTTCTCCTCCGTGGGGGACTCCCAGCAGGGCGAGGGGGCTGCCACCTCCGGGCTCAAGCTGGACCTCCAGATCAACTCCACCGTCAGCCACGGCACCCAGGTCCTGTCCGTCTTTGCCCCTTTCTGGATGGTGAACAAGACCGGCAAGATGCTGACCTACCGTGGGCAGGACCCACAGAACGTAATCTACCACCCGGTGGAGCTGGAGGGGACGCCCATGATGTTCTCCTACGTGGCCTCCTCCTTCCTGCTGGGCAAGAGGAAGTCCTCGCTCCGGATCGAGGACAGCGCCTGGTCGGAGCCCTTCACGCTAGACACCATCGAGGACGCGGGAAAGGTCACCTGCAAGCGGCCCGGGGTCAACCCCGGCTCCACCTCCAAGTCCAAGTGCAGCCACAGCGTCGGCGTCAACATCGCCATGAGCCGGTCCAGCCTCACCAAGATCATCACCTTCACCCCGTACTACATCATCGTCAACACTGCCGAGTTTTCCGTCTCCGTCCGCGAGCTTGACGGCGACTGCGACCCGGTGGAGGTTCCCTCCGGCGAGAGCGTGCCCTTCTGGCCCATGGCCGGCGCCTCCCGCATGGTGGCCTCCGTCACCGGGACCCCGCAGCTCACCTCCCCGTTCACCCTGACCCAGGCCCACTCCACCTTGCTGGCGCTGGGCAACCGCTTCGGCGGCATCCACGCCGACTGCCGCAAGTCTCACTCGGAGACGCTCCTCACCCTGTCCTCCTACTCGCGCGGGCTGGCCCCCGTGCAGCTGGTCAACGCCACCTCCTCGTGCACCATCGAGTACTGCGAGAAGGACGCCCCCGCCCGTCAGGCCCTCTCTCCGGGCGACGCCGTCTACTACACGTGGGTGGACCCCTCCGGATCGCGCTCTCTCTCCTGGTCAGTCTCAGGGTATAGAGAGGAGTACACAGACGCCCTCATGGCCGACGGCGAGGGGGTGATCGAGCTGGACGTCGGGCAGTACCTGGCCTGGGTCTCCTTCCTGGACGGCATGCAGCGGGTGCTGCTCTTCACCGAGGACCCAAACCTCTGCTACCACCTCTCCAGATCTACGGGTGAGTTCGAGCGCATTGAGCAGGAGATCGAGGTGTCCATCCACGGCGTTGGGATCTCCGTGGTCAACAACGGCGGCGCAGGGGGACGGGCGGCGGCTGCCGGGGAGGCATACGAGGTGCTCTACACCAGCGTCACAAGCTCGGATATCGTCTGGGAGGTGCGGAGGACAGGCAAGACCAGGTAGGTCACGAGTGCAGCTAACCTTTTTTCGCAAATAATTATTTTTTGAGATCGCATTTTATTTTTGCATATTGTAAGCCATCAATCGAAGCCGCAATATTACCACCACAATTTTTATCAAAGGATGCCCAGGTACAGAAATTAACTTTACTTACGATAGCTGGGTCGCATTATTGATGAGAAGTCGCGACTGTTTCCTTACACATATTTCTCCTCGTTCCTTCCAGATACAAGTCCCTCACGCGCTCGCAGTGCGAGGCATTGGAGGAGGACTTCCAGCTGTACATGAGGGAGAGAAGCATCGGCAAGAGGACCAACGAGCAGCGCCTGGTCCGCATCAAGCAATACGCTGGCGGGTCAGGCAGCAGCAGCTCCAAGGACCTGGTGGTCAACTACTCAGAGTCCAAAATTTCTCAGCCTTTCGAGGGGCGGTTGCAACGCCAGTTCCAGCGAGGCCTCTGGTTGCAGGTAGGCATTGCAACTAACTAATTGATAGGTTGAGGAGATTTTCTCCTGTCACTGTTTTTTAATCCTGTAATTTGATGTTGATTTTTATGAGGAACACGATAATTTCAAATTTGAGCCTAAAAACGATTCTCCCTGTTTTGCTTACCTTTTCCAGCTGCGTACGTCAGCCCACCAGCGGCAGGTCCACGCCAAGATCAACCGCATCCAGGTTGACAACCAGATGCGCAACTGCCTGTTCCCGGTGGTGATGGCCCCGGTGCCTCCGCCCAGGTCGGTCATGGCGGATGCCATCCCCAAGCCATTCATCGAGCTGTCAGTCCTGGAGTACATGTCGCCGGAGCGGACGGACCTCAGGCAGTTCAAATACCTTCACGCCCTGGTGCAGGAGCTACACATCAAGGTGTGGTTACTTATTTCCTGTTAAATTGACACTGAGTGCAACATCGATCGCTTTGTTTTTCAGGTGGACCAAGGGCTCCTCAACGCACTCATGGACCTGTTCGAGGAGGACGAGATCTTGGACGAGGACATCAACGAGTTTCTGAAGGAGGATCTGGCTCTAGCCAGGAAGCCGCTGAGGGACATCGCCAAACTTCAGGTTGGCCAACTGTCATAATTTGGCATTTTTAAAGAAGAAAAATAAAACCTTTTTTTTAAAAAAAACAAAAATCTCAGGTGACGAAGGGGCAGAAGGACTTTTACGACTACCTGCACCTCTCCCCGCTGAAAGTGCACGTGAGCTTCTCCCTGACGTCCTACAAGTCGTCCAAACAGTCCCCCGGCTCGGCAGCAGCAGCGGCCTCTCGCCGCTCCAACTTCTTCAGTCTGTTCCTGCAGAGCCTCGGTGTGACCATCACCGACACTGACGACATCATCTTCCGCCTCGCATACTTCGAGAGGAAACACCAGTTCTACTCCAGGGACGACCTAGTCGGAGACATGGTGATATATTGAGAAAAATTTCTGTCGAAATCGAAGAAACAAAAATCTTTACAAATGTTTGGAGTCCATTGTTAAAATCAAATGCACCCATCAAATTTCCTCTTCTCCCTCAGATCCGCCACTACACCGGCCAGGCCTTCAAGCAGGCGTACGTGCTCATCTTCGGTCTAGACGTTATTGGAAACCCCTTCGGTCTGGTCGTTGGGGTCTCGCGCAGCGTCGAGGACCTATTCTACGAGCCGTTCCAGGTACGTTCACATTTCCAAGAAAAGATAATAAAAGCAAAGATAGAAATTTTTCTTGCTGTTGCTACAGGGAGCCGTGGAGGGTCCGAGCGAGTTCGCCGAGGGCCTGGTGATTGGTGTCCGCAGCGTGTTCAGCGGGGTGGTTGGCGGTGCGGCCGGGACCTTCTCCAAGATCACGGGGGCCCTGGGCAAGGGCCTGGCCTCGCTCACCTTCGACGAGAAGTTCCAGAACAAGCGTCGTGACGCCATCAAGAAGCGCGGGAGGCAGACCTTCGGGGAGAGCTTCGCTCGTGGCGGCCGCGGCCTGGTCATGGGCTTCGTGGACGGCGTGGCAGGGGTGGCCGTCAAGCCGTACGAGGGCGCCAGGGACGAGGGGGTGGGGGGCTTCTTCAAGGGGGTGGGCAAGGGCGTGGCCGGGCTGGCGGCGAGGCCGACGGGAGGGCTGGTGGACTTTGTCTCGGGGACGTTCGACTCTGTGAAGCGTGCGGCGGCGGTGGAGGAGGCGACCCACCGGGTGCGCCCGGCGCGATTCCTCCGCCCGGACGGCGTAGTCAGAAACTACAACCTGGCGGAGGCGACCGGCAACCGGGTCCTGTTCGACGTGGAGAAGGGGAGATACGCCGAGTCCGACGCCTACGTGGCCCACGTAGAGATCGACACCTCCTCCTCCGCCTCCTCCGTCTTCCTCGTCACCTCGAAAAGAGTCCTCTTCGCTGTCTACAACCAGGTCCTGGGGACGTGGTCCGTTGACTGGGAGTTCGAGTACTGCGCCATCACCGGGCCCCCGCCCACAGGGAAAGAAAAGAGGCCGGGAGGAGGGGGAAAGGAGAAAGAGTCCTGGTACCTCATCATCAAGCCCAAGGAGGAGAGGAGGCGGGGTGGCGGGTCGGTGCTGATGGGGTTCTTCGGCGGAGGGGAGCCTGGAAAGAAAGTCTTCGTGCGGAGCAGGGAGGAGGCGCAGAGGCTGGCAAGGATCATTGAGGACCTCAGGATCAGCAAAAGCTGAGTGGAATGACTCAAGAACTTCACCTTGAACACTCAAAAACAAACCGTGACTGATCTGAAGTGACAAAAAAATTGAGAAACTATACTGAACGTGGCAGCACTGACTTGGCCTTGGCCGTTGCTTTCTGAGATTATTTTGAGTCATGCTAAGTTATTATTTATAAGGGATGCATTGGTAATAGTGTACTTCACGAGTGGTGGATGGGACAATGCAAGGTGACTCGAGATTCGTTGAGTTGTGGCCAAATGCATGCTTTGAAACTGTAGCTGTGATCCGAAAAAAAGCACCAGCGACCAATGTCTCGGTTTGTTATAATTAACCAACAAGGGCAAAAAAAACGACGGAAACTAATAAAATGGCGAATGCAGAACGTAGTCGACAACAAAAGAGAAAGGTCATCATACTGAATGTACAATTTTGTTTTTTTTTCTTTGTTCCGTAGGTCGATCCATGTCGAGCGCTAGGACAGAATGAACCAGTCAGCAGACGAGCCCCTCCTCGACCCCTCAGCCGCCCCGAGCTTCAGCGGCACCAACGGAGCGGCAAAGATTGGTGAGTTCGATCTCAGCTAGACGTACTTTCATATTTAACCAATTTGAATAGGCGCGTTGCTCACCGATTGCTTGGTGCCTTTCATAGTTCGATGCCAGATCGGAGGGGGAGGGGATGCCGCCACAGACCAAAAAGAATCACGTACGGCGGAGGAAAGGACGGAAAACGGGAGCGCCCACGCCGCATCGAAAGTACCCAGAGGAGATGCTGAGGCCACCTACTTTCTGGATAGGGACAGAGAAAGCTTCGACTCGGTGGACGCCCTGCCGGTGGACAAGAGGTACTCCTGCCTGGACCTGCTGTGCACCTTGGTGTCCATGGCCACCTACATCCTCGACCTTTCCATGGACGTAGTCGTTGCCGTATACTTCTACCACCTCGCCGTCAGCCACGGGATATACCACTACTGGTATGTTGAAGAAGTCTTTTCTTAATAAGAATCCTTAAAGAGTAAATGTTATTCTTTTTACAGGTACTTTGGCCTGACGGTGGCCTTCATCCTGCTGCCGTCGCTGACCATGACGGGCTTCAGCTTCCGTTGGTACCTGATGGACGCGGACAACCAGTCTCTGCCGGAGGTGCCACTGTGGAGGTGGTCGCTCAGGCTGGTGGTGCTCATGCTGCAGGTCGCCCCCATCCTCCGCTACCTCGACTCCATCCGCTACGGCGTGCTGAGTCGGTGGGCCGAGCACAAGGCCAAGACGGCCGCCACGGAGGAGGAACGGCGGAGGGAGGAAACAAGAAGGGTCAAGTACTACACGCTCATGGTCTACGAGGACGCAGACGCCACCCTACTCAGGTTACATTTCTTTTGTTACGAAAAGAAAAAAAAAACTGAGTTTTTCCTATTCTTTGCCGTTGTTCCTATATTGACAGATCAAAAGTGACCTTGCCAAGACCCAACCATGCAAAACCCTTTTCAATTCCCATCTTCCACAGACTCTTCGAGTGTTTCATGGAGAGCGCCCCTCAGCTGGTCCTGCAGATCTACATCCTGATCCGCGACCCTCACGCCGTCAAGCTCACCCAGGCGGACATTGTGGGCGACGAGGAGGTGGACCCAATACTCAAGATAACCATCCTGGTCGTTTCCATCCTCTCCTCCCTCGTCTCTCTCGCATGGTCGCTCGTCGTTTACCAGAGGTCTCTAAGGTATGTTCAAAGAGTAAGACTGAATTATGTGCTCTCCAAACACTCTTTCCATTCCTGATTATTTTTTCGTCAATGCAGATACACCTACCACGACAAGAAGAACATCGGCGCGGTGGGCAGCCTTTGTCAGTTCGTGTGGCACTTCACCTCCATCACGGCGCGCGTACTGGCCCTCAGCCTCTTCGCTTCTGCTTACCCGAAGGCGGTCTTCGTCGTCATCGCCGGGCACTGGGCCGCCATGACCGCCTGGGTCGTCTCCCAGCGCACCCGGGCCTGCAACACGCGCTGCGAGGAGCTCCTCTTCAACGCCGTCCTCGGCGCCATCTACGTTTTCTCCTTCTTCAACGCCAAGGAGGAGCGGACCCGTTACAAGTACCTCATCTACTATGGCTTCAGCCTGGCTGAGAACACCGCGCTCGTCGCGCTGTGGTTCGCATCCTCGGACAGAGACAAGAGCTGGTATTACTACCCGGGGATCGTGGCCCACTACGTGATGTTCTTCGTGGGCCTGTCCTTCATGGCGCTGTACTACGGCTGCTTCCACCCGACGGGAAGGAGGACGCTGAAGCTGAGTGGGGTGCTGAGGAGGATGGGGAGAAAAAAGGGGAACAAGAAAAGTGAGGATGAGGCCCCTCAACAAGAAGAGGAAGGGGCGCCGGCATTCATTGACCTCAGGGAAATGAACTCCAGGGCCCAGGAGAGGGAAGAGGAGGAGGAGGATTGCGTGAGCTTGGAGGTCAAGGTGGAAGAGGCCAAGGACCTCAAGCTCTCCAAGGCTAGCCTCAGCAAGAGCTCTCCCCAGATCGAGGACGCTCCGGACGGGAGCGCAGGGGCTGAAGCAACAACCCCAGGAGCAGTAGCAGCCTCCGGCATCACAAATCACAGGTCTGTCAGGAAGACCTCTAGCGTCCCGGCCAATGTCGTACTGTCGCAGCAACAACAGCGACAGCAGTACAGGACGTTGCGGGGAAGGACACTGAAGGCCATGGTTTGCGGCGGCGGAGGACAGGCCAGTTAATCGCAAGGGAGGGTATATCAAGGACTTGTCATGCCAGTGCCTTCGCAGTATTCCGCCAAGAGTTCCTTGCTCCTGGTATGAAAAAATAGTGCCTTTTTGCGGCTGTAGTACCAAAGGTCAAAGCGTCTACTTAAACTGAAATGCTGTTCAATGTCGTGTTGTCCAGATAATAATTATTAATGTGAAAAAGATGTCAGTCTCACTCACGAACTCCCTTGGAACTAAATTCGTGTACGTAGAATAAGCACAAAAAAATTGTTTTTTTCCGCGATCGTACACTGTCATTTAAGAGACTGGTTGGGTAACCACACCGTGTAAACGAGATAAATGGCTTCAATAGATTCTTCATTTTTTTAAAGAAGTATTGTTGAGCTGGGTTTTACGCAAGTTCATCCGTTTTGGTAACTTTCCACTGGGACATTTGAGTTTTCGGGTTGTTTTTGTCTGCGGCGAAGCCCAGACCAAGTAACGGAACATGTTGTTCTTCTTGTTGTTGTTAATCATGGGACTACTTTTTAATTTCAGAAACTATTTAATTTGGAGAGATCTTTATAAAATAAAATGTGTAGATACTAATGATATAAGGTACTGTGCAAAATTTCAGCCCTTT
>JAAUXU010132322.1_pt1 | contig 20850 bp, 27 predicted proteins | sample 7278151 | NCBI WGS metagenome assembly JAAUXU01 (sample SAMN14350113, study PRJNA611818) | marine sediment metagenome | isolation source: surface marine sediment (1.8m) | place: French Polynesia: Moorea | collected 2018-08 | reverse complement strand
TCATAGATTTTGCCTAAGCTGACCATTTCCCACTGATTTAGCATTGAAGATTCCCTTGCCTGCTTCAATGCAAACTGTACTTTCGAAAGAAACAGCAGCAGATCAAACAGATTCAGCGATGCCACTTTCATTCTCCAGATATATGTGCACACAAGTTCTCCTGGTCTCAAGGGTGTTGTGGACCATTGTAGTACAAGATGGTACTGGGCGCGTGAAAAATGTGTGGACACTCTGATTTATAAACCTTAAAAGAATAAATTTTGAAGAAAATATGGCCAAAAATGTCGGGGAAGGGGAAGAGAGACCCCCCGCTGTTGCTTTCCCACCCTCATGACTCCTCCACCACAGTTTGCGCAGCCAAAATGTGTGCGATGATTCGTCCTTGGAGCTTAAGATGTTTGCACCCTTCCAGTGATTATTGAACCCCTCATTTTAGTGGCGAGTCGTCCTTCATCAAATATTCAAGCTTATCTATAAAGTTGACAGTTACCACGCACTCGGCATGTGCTATGTACACGTGCACGACTTACCAGAGCATGCAGCGCCCATACTTGTACTTCAGGCGAGACTGAGTCCTGCGCCAAGGACGTGAGCACCGGCACCGAGGTCCTGAGGTGCTGGGCGCTGGCCATGCCGCCCACGTATCGGTGCAGACAGCCGAGAGCCAAACTATGACCGGTCCGAGAAACGATGTCAGTCAAGTTCCTCAGGCGGTCGAAGCTGTTCTGGGCAGCATCGGCCACGAAGCGCGAGTCCGAGTCCACCTGCGCCATCCGACCGAGAGCCTCGCCAGAGGCGCAGCGCAGCATGGGGTTGGGGGAAGCCAAGGCGCCTGCGGGCAGAGGATTCATACATGAGCGTAGGTGTGTACATAGCCCAACCAGTGGTCTGGCGTGAAAGAAAAACAAGCCAACGATGATGACGTTGGATCGAAATAATAAGCGTAGGATTCCAGTCTTGTCGGTGGAGCTTAAGTTTTCCTCCACCATAAGCACGATGGTCGCAATATGGAGCCTGCACAGCTACTCGTCCGTGCAGATCACGAAGACTCACACACAATCCATCTTTGCATGATCAGCTGTCCCTGATAGTGAGCAAGATCCACACCCACTGGACAGTTGTGATATGTGAGTGATATTGCCACCGTTTGGCTGTTGAACACAGGAGCGGCCTCTATGATCGTCCTTCTAAGCTGCCAGTGCTCTGTACATTATCGAGTCGAAGCTTTTCTTTTCCTGGGCCAAGTCTGGAGTGAGTGGAAGAAGACAAAGAGAGCAGAAGCCTCCACAGGCGGAGGCCTCGACCACTCTCGGGGGGGAGATCAAGAAGATCTCATTTAGCAAAGACATTTATCCTGCTGTCACAATGAGGATGGCACAAAGAAAGAAGGAACAAAATGAACAAGATATCAGAGTCAGCAATACTGAGACTTAAGGAGTGATGGCAACTCTGCTGGGGACTTGACTGGTGCGCTTAACTGCGACATCTCAAATGGAAGGAACTCCATGAGTCATCTCGGAAATGTGGTTACTTTCAAGCTGCAGCAGTTTTTTTTTAATGTGTTTTTCGCTCATGCACAGGGTGCGTCAGAAGTAGTAGTAGTAGTAGCGCCACTCGGGTGGTCCGAGTGCCGGAGAAGAATCCCCTCAGAGACTTTGGTGAGGTCCCAGTGAAATTGGCCAGACTAATACTAACATAGGCAGGACAAGTGGATGTGTTGGAGGTCACAATTTCAATACTGTCTGGGTGAGTTGGTAAAAGAGATTCCAGACCCACGCGATGGTGGTCAAGGTGCTGTTTCTTCGCTTTCTCTTTTCAGAAGCAATATGGAAGGAGGGAGATGAATGCGTAGAACATTAATGGTATCCTGAGGTGTCAGCTTTTCATGTTGGAATAAGGAAACCGGATATGTGATGACGAAAAATGAGTCACGCACACTGCTATTGTCTACATATGTAGACTTATTGTACTTGTGAGTTAGCTTAAGTGACTCGAAGTTGAAGTTTTCTTTCTTAGAAAACATCGAGTCGAACTTGAGGCTTTTTCTTCCTCCTCAGCATCGAAAAAGTTGTGTTTTTGCCACATCGCACAGGTCTAGCAGTTTCTCCTGGTACAGACAAAAAAGTTCCACAATCTTCTTTCTCCCTCCCTCCCCAGCCTGAATGCGGCCTCCTCCGAAATTGCCCCCCCCCCCTCCTGGGCCACAGTTGTCGATAATATCTCACACGGAAGGACCTGAGGGAGGAGGGGTTCAAGTACCTCAAGCAAAGGCTGAGCTGGGGCTGTGGAGAAAGAGCAATTTCCATGCAAAACATAGCACAATAACGACCAACAAGGGAGCTTTCACACGCTAAAGATCGGACGAGGCAAGGAAACTGGACAAAAACGTGCCATCGAGCCAGGCAACACGTTGGGGTTAATATTACAGACCAATAATAGAAACCTTTTGTTATTGGAGCAATAGCCAGACTAAGCAGACAGCAACTTCTCTTTATTATACCTATTGCTATGAGCACTTGACAGAACAGTGCTAAATTTATTGACTGTAGCAAGAGAGAAGCTTTCATTCATTGTTTTGTGCATGCATTAATAATGATGCGGGTGACAACAAACAAGGTCCCTGGTGGCGATGATGCCACAGCGACAATATGTACTTTCAAGTTGGTCAATCCCTGACCGTGACAGCCAGGCCAGAAGGCCTTAGGCAGTTATGCAGGACCGCAACACTGGCCCAGATTGGCACTTGAGCAGGGACTAGACAATCAGCCTCCCGAACTCATCTGGTTCAACCTGGCTAGGCCTAACCTGACGTCTCTTTCCTCGTCTTATTTCCAAATACAGTGGCAACCCTAGTCAGTGCTGTTGGGATGGTTCTACATGACTCATTTCAGGCCACACCCATCCAGATGTAGACTTACCTAGGATAAGCTCCACCGCAGCCTTTTTCACATCTTCCTGTCCAAACTTGGCCTTGGCGTCAGCCAGGCACTTGAGACTAGACAACACGGCGGTGAAGATATTCATCTGGAACGAAGAGGAAAAAGATGACTCCACAAGGTCACCATGACCACCTTGTCGTACCTGAACAGCTTCTGCCGCTGCCTGCTTGGCCGCTTTGCCACCCTGAGCTTGTTTGAGGTGTTCTGCAAAGTGCTGAAGCATCTGCAGCCTGTGCTTCTGCGCAACCTGAAAGAAGAGAATCATCAGTTGGTGAAGATGAAAAAATTGTCAACACTGACCTTGGGAAAGATGGAGCCGAACACTTTGATTGACTGGTCCACCACGGACACACCCAGGGGCAAAGCTCCAGGAGCAGCAATGGAGCCTAAAGGAAAAAAGAGATGTTCAGAGCGGCATTTTCAAAGTGCTTCCTTAGTTCCGTCGTCCAACTGGAAGGCAGACAACGAAAGGCTTCATCTTCCTTACCCCTGGGCATTGGCCTGAACAAGCTGCACAAGTCATGCTCCAGAGCTCCGGACCCAGAAGCACTGTTTGCCAGCAGCTGGTCCTCGATGGCTGCCTCTTCTGCGTCCTGGAAGCGAGTTCCCAAGATCACAGAGTCGTCCGAATGGCACAGAGAACGAAGTAGAGACGTTGAAGTGCTTGACTGACCATCTGCCAGGGTGAACTCAGCAACCTGGATCAAAAATGACGCGTTACTGTTGACCTCAAGATTAATTTTCACTTGTACTAGCAGATCTTCAGAAATGCTCCCCTTGACCAGACGCATGCCAAGTTTGAGTACCCCTTGGGCCAAATGCTGCCTTGGCTACCTATTCGGAACCCACAGACCTTCATTTCTAGATATATACAGTCCTGGCCGTAAGTAATTGCGTCGAGCATGACATCACCTCATACGCTGTACCAAACAGCTGGAATTTTGATATGGAACGTGTGGAGGTGACACCTGGACACAATGTTGAGCACGCATGGTCAATGTCAAGGCTGCCCATTTAGTTGCTAAAGTGCTCAAAGGGAGGCTACCTGGAGAGGGAGGCATGCCAAAGGGGCTGGAAATTTAGCTTTTTCACGGGGTAAATGCTGATGAAATTGCCTGAAATTTTCATGTGGCAATCCTGCCTCCCAGGCCCATCTTTTCCCGGGGGATGCACTCCTCAAGCCCTCAGAAAATCCTGCAGTCCAGATCACGACCATCCCGATGGCGAATGTGGCAGCCGAGATCACCTCAGCAGTGGTAAATCTTGCAGTCTAGATCAGTGTTGAGATCGAGATTGACTCCGACTGTTGTCGATGAGTTTCTTTTACATGTCAAAGTATCCCCCTGTCGCTCTCTTTTTGCAGCTTCACAGAACTTAGTAACCTCTCAAGCCGGACACGGGGCTTTTGGGTGCTTGTGCATGCTGCCGGAGGGCCTGGGGAGTGAATCCCCTGGGAAAAGATGGGCCTGAGGAGTGAATTCCCCTGGAAAAGATGGGCCTGAGCAGTGAATCCCCCTGGAAAAGATGGGCCTGGGGAGTGAATTCCCCGGGAAAAGATGGGCCTGGGGAGTGAATCCCCCGGGGAAAAGAAAGATGGGCCTGGGGAGTGAATCCCCCGGGAAAAGATGGGCCTGGGAGGCAGGAATGCTGCAAAAGAATTTCAGGCAATTTCATCAGCATTTACCCCGTGAAAAAGCTAAATTTCCAGCCCCTTTGGCATCATTTTGATATCGACTTCGGCCATGCCGCAGATGAGTCCAATAGGCGAGTGTGACCTTGCGAGAAATCCTTAACAATTCTTGCTTAGTCACATCCCCAAACTCCGGAAGTTCATAATATGACGCTCTTCAAGTGATCGTAGTAAAAACTAGTAAACCAAACAGCGTAGAATTGACAGTAGTCGATTCCAGCTCTCCAATGAAGACATTTTAGCAGAATGAGGCACGTTTCGATCGAAAAGCCCAATAAGAGCAAATTCATTGAAACGAAGGTCTCCACAAGCAACTTTGGCCAGTTGCGAAGCCGCTATGTGAATAGGCAGTTTTGCAACTGTTCCGCAGGCCGCAACTGGCTCCAGAACGAACAGCCTTGTGCAAATGCCGGACGTTGTTATCTCCCCTCCCCCCGCCTCTTGTGCGTACTCCGTGTCTAGTAGATGTTTTCACTTTAGGAACGATTAAGCCACTCGTTGACGGTAGGAGGGTGACAGGGAGACACCCACAAAGGCCTTTTCTTTCTCTCTCTGCCTCCCCAAGCACAGCTGTCCACAATGATGTTGGTAGCCAAGTTGGATCTTTCCTGGTCTTCCAGGATCACATCCCATCCAGCTGGGATCGTGGCAGCATTTTTATTTCAAAGCATCTCTACTTCTTGTCCTCCTCTCCCTCCTCCACCAATCATAATTGCCTGGAAGGGAGTTTGTCCCACACGCCGAACAGCCCCAACAGGGTAACAGAGCTGCTACTACTACATGGGGGAGCCCCAGTTGCGTCCCTTCATATGGAAGAGAAGGAGCGACAACGTCAAAATGATGTCCATTGTACTCGTCCTCTTGCTGCAGTTGTTGGAGCTCTCGTCCGCCTACCTGCTAGAGTGCCCATCGGGGCAGACCTTTGGCAACCGCAAGTACCTGCCCAACCTGATCACGGTGTCCAGGCTGGAGAGAGGCGAATACAAATTATCCCTCAGATGCCGCGGCACCACCCTAGAGGGATTGCGCATCCAAAACGACTTGCGTATTGTCGAAAAGAAGGTCAACGCGGGCTCAGAAGCCAAAGACACCTTCGGCGACGCCGACGCCAAGTACCTCAGCATGAGCTGCGGACCTCGCTGCTTTAAAAAGGTCGTCACGGAGAGAGACCTGCTCATGGGAAGAGTATGCGAAGACCCGCGCAAAGAGGTACTTGCTCTTCAATTCTAGTCTGTCGTGGCGATTCACTCAGTTGACGATCGTTATAAATGTGGTAGATGAGGCAGATGAGGGTGTGCCACGAGACCGTCATCGACGTGAACCGCGACGACCAAGACGACGGCGATAGCCCTGGTGTCTCCATACCTTGGACTTTCGTGGCAATTCTGCTAGTTTCAAACGTCTCCCTCATCTCCTTCTACTGGTATCAACATAAGTGAGTCTCTTTAAACGAGATCCACATGTTCAAGATGAAAATTGTGTTGTGTTGCAGGAAACAAAAGGAGTCCAGGCAATGCAGCAAGAGGGAACCAGCGGACGGAGAGATGGAGCACGATGATGGCAATGAAGACCAGAAGGAACGAGAAGAAGCTGCCAACCACAACAGGAAACGGTCAAACGAGGACGACATCAACTACGTCAACGAGCAATAGGGCGACGACCACTCGAAAGATACTACTGAGTGCGCCAGCAAAACGAGTACCTGTCTTAGAACTTGAATTTTCTGCTTGCTACAAAAGATGATACCAACATCACAGAAGACCAAGTTGTCGTTCTTGACACTCAACACGAAGTCATTTTGGCAACAAATGAGCTAAACATAACAATAAAAAGGCTGAGTAACGTATGCCCAAGTCTAGCTTCAAGTCCTCTGAACCCATCAAGGAAAAAGCTTGGATGAAGAAAAGAAATCACTGCCGACCACAGTTGACAGACATGACTTTGGAAGGCAGGAACGACCTCGTTCTTCCTCACCCAGTGTCCAAGGTAACACAATCCTCACAAGAATACTTTCGATGGCTAATGACAAGTGGGAGTTGGGCAGCAAGCCCACCGACGTCATCTACGAGATCAAGTTCAGGATCAAAATGGGTCCCGCTGAAGAATCTTTGGTAAAGAAATTGGCCAATGGAAAGCGTCTTGCTGGCGCACACGCTGTAGTACGCGTAGAGGGTTCTCTCGAGAAACCCCCTCACCCAACTGACGACTGAACGTAACGTATGTACTTGCAATACATAACATTTTAACTTACCAATAAGCGCAGCAGTTGTGTGTAGCTCCCCTCGAGTAGTCCCGGTGGAAGTAGGGTCAGCGCCTCGTACAGTCTGAGTCTAAGCATGGCTGCCAAAGCCTTCAGCTCGACCGGGTAGGCCTTGACCACGGGACCCATGTTGGCACACAGATTGAGGCAGGCCTCGAGGGGGACGGAGAGCCTTCTGAGGACGTCGTCGCTCATCACCTCATTGAAGTGAGTGAACGACTGTGAGTTGAGCAGAAACGCGTGGATGGACGCGACCGCGCCGGCCCGAGCCTCCAAGCTGATCTTCCACGTGAACGCGTCCCCGCGGGCCTTCTCCGAGTCCAGTTCCTTCTGGGAGCGCGGGAACGCGTTGCGCCAAAGAAGCATCATTCTGGGTAGGAGACCTGAAGAGAGAGGAGGGACTTTTTGCTCCGGGAGTTGCAGCGTTACTTGGGATCCACGGAAGATGCTTTTTTTGCATTCATTTCTGCCTCAAAGGTCGAAAATGTCGAGTCTATGCCAAGTCCTTTACACGGGCAGAAAGGAAGGGGTGGAATTTCTCTGGCAAGGGCTAAAAAAACAATACTTGTCAAAACAATCCTCAACAAATCAAATACAAAAAACTTCTCCTTTCACTTTGGTCTTGTTTGCTTCTCCCTTCGTGAGGCATTTCTTAGGCTGTTTCCCAAAGTTTGTCAAAGATCTTGGACCAAGGCTTTCTTCATCGGTGATCACAACACTCTTCTGAACTGCCTCAAAATTTTGTGGGATTGTGTAGAACGCATGTGGAAGTGGAATCGCCCGAAAGGTCATGGATTTGCTCACTATGACAAAATTGCATTTCTTCTTGACTACGATCAATCAAGTCTCTCCAATGTTACAGAATATGAAGTCTCCACCTCCCATTGATGTATAATTCTTTGTATGGAGTCAACTTTTTTGACTTTTCAGGCGCAAACAAGAGTAAAGACACCCTGCTGCATTACCTTTGACGACGGTTGGACCGAGTGTCATGATGGAGCCGATAAGTAGCCAGCCGGCTTGAGTGCGTTCTTGGGACAATCTACTGCTCTGCGAAGCAGTCCTCAGTAGTTCTTCGCCCACGTTGAATATGAACTTGCCTTTAGTGTGCGGAATGCCCAGAGGAGTGTGTCTGAAGAGTGTAAAGATCTGTGTCAGCATCACTTTGCCGTCATCGCGTCACTTTGCTACCTCGTTGCTTCCAGCAACGCAGCTATTGCTCCGCTGTAGCCGGCCACAGCCTCGGCAGAGCTCTTGAACTTCTCCAGACCCTCGAGACAGCGATCGATGGACGGCGTGAGATGACTTGGAACCGCCACACAAAGGGAACGAAGGCAGAAGGCAGCGGCCAGCCTGGGGGCCTGGCAGGGGTGGAGCAAGACGGAGACCAAGATGTCCGTCAGGCGGAGGGAGGTGTCCGACAGCAACGTCCTGGTGGCCGTACCCAAGCGAAGGAACAGGGTACCTGGGCAGAGAGAAAGCGGTGAAGGGGCGTTTTGACCATGCCGATACATTGGTGTGCGTGTCCCTCACCAAGCTCCTGCAAGGCCACGACGAGTTGGTGCTGGGAATACACCGTTTCTGCATTAGCCGAGTCCTTGGTGTTCTCTGGGTGCACGTCGAGTGCGTTCATCAACTTGTCCACCGTCCTCGCCATCTCCTTGCATGCCACCAACTGCGCGTTCTCTCCCAACAGCTTGCCCAGCAAGATCTGGATAATGTGGCCCACACATCGCCGCGAGTACACAGCGTCCACGTGACATGTAGCAGCTTTGGGATGAGTTACCTAACAGTGGTGACAGTGTAGAATTAGCTTGGCTTCCACCGACTGGTAACAGTCTGGCCTTACCAACTCGAGGACATGATTCAGCAGCTGGGGAAAATTCTTCTCCAGCCATCTGGAACCTAACGTTTGCGCCATGATGACGTAGCAATGCGTAACACCCACGCGAACCTCCTGACTGACCGGGGAGCCTCCTTTGATGAGTCCCGACCCGGAGCCACCTGAGAAAGTTCACGTACAAGTGGTACATGTCGTACACGGGGATGGGGGTCGCTTAAACAAGTACTGGAGCAAGAGTATATATGAGGTTGGTTTCAGATTGGGCGAAAAGTGGTCTTCTTGCACAACAAATAAATAAGAGTTCACTACAACACACGTTGGGTAACCATGCAGAAGACGTTGACAAGCGATTTGGCGCTCAAGGCTGGGTTGCTCCTGCTGCAGTCACCTACTTAGCTTAAGCTAACGATACACCGTAAGGCGCACCGGATTATGAGGCGCAATATCAACGAACGAGTCTGTTTTCAGTAACGTCAAACATAGACGCTCCGATTTAAAAGGCGCATTGCCCACATTAGAGGATCTTAGGTGCGCCTTATAGTCCGAAAATGACGGTGATATATAGTACCAGAACGCCACAGCTGACCTGACCTGAGACAGTGTGGTAATCTGAGGCTGACCTGACCTGAGAGGAGGTAACCTCTTGCCGACCTCACCTAGGCTAACCTAAATCGTTTGCCAAAGTCTTTTGCGCAATATACCTTTGAGAAAACCTTGCATCAGGATGGCTAAGGCGTCTTCCAAAGGCAGGGGCTTCGGCTGCCCCGGCAAAGTCGCTCCCTTCTTTTTGGCTCGCAGAATTATTCCTTCTCGCGTGTTAGAAGACTGCCAAGAAGAACAAAGGCTGCACAGTGAGCACGACCTCGTCAATTTGATGTTGCTCTAACCTGCTGCTGAGTCATAGCGAGGATGGTGCCGAGACACTTGGCGATAGCTTTTCTCGTCTCATAATTGGCGCCGTCGAATCCCCTGAAGCACGAAGTGGCAAGATTTTCCAGCTCCGTGGACGTGAGGAAGGCAGCCGAGTCGGCCATGGCGACGATGGAACTAGCTGCGGCGGCGCGCACAGCCATGACCCGGTCGGAGTACAGAGCCGCGCGCAACTGCTTGTACAAGTCCCGGTGCACGTTGGACGCGGCACTGCCGAGGCCACTACAAACTTTGCCTGGAATAGACAAAGTTCGTCACTGCTGGATGCTTCTGGAGTGATGTGACTCGACCAGGACTTACCGAAAGCCACCATGGTCTCCAGTCTGGTCTGAGACTCGGCGTTCTTCAGACCCTTCATAAGCACCTGGACGGTTTCTTCGTAACTCCTCCCGGTCATGCGGCCCAGAGTCTCGTACATATGACCAAGGATGCAGATGGCGGCCAAGCGGGTGGGCAAGAAGCTGGGAGAGTCGTCTCTGTTCTTCAGCAAGTCGTTGAATCTAAAAAGTGAACGGGACAAATGAGGTCGTGGGGGAAACTTTATGAAGTAGAAAATCCCATCATCACTAATGATTCACACATGCTTGTTCTGCTTTTTTAACCACTGCTTTTTCTAACATAAGTACGCAGTTTGTAGGGTCCGGCCTGTCATGGTCCGCTGGACTTACTTATTGATCGTGTCGAAGAGCAAAAAGGTGTCTCCGACGGTGAAGACGGTGGTCAGGCACTTGGCGATGAGAACCCTGGCCGGTGGCCCCGGTGACCCGTCCTCAGCCAGCTTCATGAGTTGCGCCACCAGCGTCTTCTGTGTGTCCTTGAAGACGTCGGTCCTGGCGACGGACGGGAGGGTCCCGTGCAGCCGACGCAGCCATTCGTGCACGAAGACGGCGCGCTTGGACTCCGGCAGAGCCGACAGAGACGTCTCGTTCAGAAGCAGGCCCTGGCGAGTCATCGTGGTCGACGACAGGAGCGCGGAGGTGCAATCTAGAGTGACAGAGCTGTAAGGATTCAAACACAACCACAGTTGTGCTAAAGGGGCTATCACCATATCGAGTTATTTGGTACTCTCGCCAGAACGATCTCAGTCCGGAGGTCAGACGCACAGTGCGGTTGCTGCTACGTTGTCTGCCGGCGGTCATGACGTGCTTGTCACTGTCTGCTGCCATGACTTTTGATGAAGCAGAGCTTCTACTGCTCCTAACACTTCATATGTTTTTGAGACTAGTTTTTCAAGTTCCTATACACGTTGTACATGTTTGGGCCAGGACTGCACCGACGCCGGACAAGGTCAGGCCTACCCCGCCACCAACGTCCGAGTCCGACTCAGACACCGTCTCTAACCTTGTCACTTCGTGACTGCGGAAGGGGACGCCGGATTAGCTGAACTCCATATTTGGCAACGACAATGGGGTCGCCGTCGGCGTGGGCGAAAATAGCCCGCTCACCTGTCCCGTGCGGACGGCGTCCGGTTCCCCTAGGACGGTTTCTTGGCCCTCATGGCCGCGACAGGGGACGTCCACTTGATTGCTGGAGGACGAGACAACCAGCTTGACGTGGGATGAGCTGATGCCGGGGTCCGAAAACCAGAATTCAACACCGTCCTGCAAGACTAGAGCAGCAGGAGGCCTGCCCGTCTGCTTGTCACGCTGCTGCAGGGCAGTGGGCAGGTGGGGCAAGTGAACCTCCACGAAGAGGGGGAAGGAGAAGAAGAAAACAGCACGAACTCTACTCTGCTTGATGTCTTGACGTCTCCCTCAGATCTACTCCAGGGCTGTGGTGGCTGGGCAAGGTTTCTCTTACTCTCTCCTTTCGTCGCCGTCCTCACTCACCTCTCACTTTTGGCTCATCAGCCACAGCCTTGAGTCTGCCAGACCCGCTCTCGACGCCTGCTTGGCTGGCGCGCGGCCTGTGGCCTGACGGCAGATGAGCAAAGAACAACAATAGTCCAGACCGGGGTTCCCATAAGGCCGCCGCCAACTTGATGTCGACAATGGACCCGTCGGGGCAGTCGTCGTCGCTGGAGAGGAGTAAGGTCTTTGACGGCCTTTAGCCTGCATGGGCCTTTGGCATAAGAATTGAGGATTGCCTGCATTACTGCACTCCGAGCAGAGGTCGAGCCTCGTAGGGTCCCTGGGCAGGCTGCAACAGCTGCACTGCGATAGCTGACTGAACGACCGACCGACCGACGGGGGAGGTCCGGGATAAACAAGAAATTGTACAACGACTTCGTGATGTCGACGACGATGCAGTCCTCCTCCAGGTCCTCCTCCGCCTCTGCCCAACCCACTCAGGCGCCCAAGGTCTCCATCAAGCAAGAGCCTGGCTCTGCTGAGCCTTTGTCCTCGACAGGCGAGACTGCTGCATCTGCCGCGTCTGCTCCACCTCCCATTGACGCCGATGACATCAATGTCGACCTGCTCGTTGTTCTGCATGACATTGTGCGCACCGTGGAGAAAGACAACCAAGACGTCTCACAGAAGAACAGGGACTCACTGGAGGCATCCATGAAGGTCCAAGACATCCACAGAAAGATTGAAGGAGTCCGGGAACAAATCTATCGTCTGCCCGGCATCTCCCGAAGCAAGGAAGACCAGCTGCAGCAGTTGGATGTACTCAAACAGCAACTGCAGATGAAGAAAAAACTGATCGCCAAGTACAAAGATGTTAATCTCAAGGTGTCTGGGCTTAGTGGTGGTTGCCAGTGACTTGTACGGACAGAACAAGTGTTCAAATCTGCCGGCTCGTTGTACTTCTTAAAGACTCTGTTAAGCCACTTCACTGTACGTACATCTTGTGGATAACAAGAAAGTATATTATACAATTCATCGTGTCTGATGATTCTTCTCTCGTATGCATACGGCATGCACCATTGAAAGGTTAAAGTAAGGTAGGTGTCATTCGTTCTTCACGCACAGTGATGTGGTGGCAGCTACTCCTCTTCCTCAAGTCCAACTTCATATTCCGTCGGGGTCCCACACCTCAGAAAAAATATAAAGGTACAGCGAAGCGATCATTTGCCTGCACCTTAAGCTGCAACCTCTGACGTAGGGTCATGGGCGGGAAATTCGAATTTTGTGACAAAACATTATTTTCCTTGGTTTCAATGCATTGAGTACGCTTCAAAAAGCACGATTTTCGGAATACGTTCCTGCTTATTTTCTCTTCAACTTTTCCTGCGTTGTATTTCCTTCTCCACAGGGACATATTGTGATGATTCAATTTAATTTCACTCTATGAAACTTTAGCTGCCTCAGCCATAAACTCTTCCATCGTCAGCAGTTTCTCTGTCATTTGGGAGAATCTGAATAGTGTGTGAATCGTGACTCACTTTCAGCACTGCATTTACCCAATGCATGTGTCATGGTTCCGAAAATCGTGCATTAAGTTTCAAAGTAACGACCCGACGAATGTACGACGAATTACGACGAAAGTACGAATATGTACTCATACGCACCCTCTTACAGCCAACCCAAAGTCGGGTACATAAAGCACGACAATGCGTCACTAATACATAGTTAAAATATCATCCTAAACTTGCATGTGAACGCACCATGGTACATGCCATTTCGACCAGTGACGGCCCTCTTTTCCAACGGTAGTTTGACTTGATTTGTCAACACTGTCATCGTCGCTGACCTCCGTGATCACCACATCACGCGATCACTTTTATTGCTGTAAATCTTGTCCCTGACATACCGTCAGCTTCTGGCTGTCATTGTTTTCCTAGGGTGTGTAGGTGCTTGACTGTCGGAATGTGGGGAGATCCAGGAAAAGTTGTGCTGTGTTGTGGTGTTAGAGAACGAAAGAGCCTTTCTTTCGTTCTCCAGTGTTGTGGTCCCTTACCTAGCCGCAACAATGCAAAGACGTCCATCCTGTGACGTCACAAGAGTTGCACTGCACTCCATTTGTTGTTTTCTCTTGGGGATCAGTAGCTGCGCCAGACCAAAACAACAACAACAACAATCGTATTTTCATCGTACTTCCAGCTTGTTGGCTCGCGAGCGATTCCTTTCGGGGACTCCGGACTCTCTCCGGGTCGGTGACAGCAGGCGAGATCTCTCAAGATGGCCTCGCTGGCGAGGTTGTCGCTCCGTTGTCTCCGACCCGGGCTGACGCCTCCGGTTTCCGATCTCCTGCAGTCGAGACGACCATCTTGGAGACCGGCCATCTCCGGTCTCCAAGTTCCCGTCCAGGATCGGAAGCACTCTACCTCAACGTCAGTCACTTTGGGTAGCGGTCGCTCGTCAACAGGCTCGTGGCTCTCCTCCTGTCGGTCCCCAGTGGGCATCACAAGTCATGCTAGTTGCCCGTGTCTGCTGAGTAGACCCCTGTCTTCGTTCTTCGGGAAGAAGGACGACAACAACGACAAGAAGGAGGGCATCGTTCAAAAGTTCAAGCGAATGACCAAGGACTATTGGTACGTGTTGATCCCAGTTCACCTGGTGACTTCGGCAGGTTGGATGTGCGGCTTCTGGCTGATGATCAAGTCTGGGGTGGACATCCCCGCCCTTCTTGAGAAGATGGGCACTTCGACCGTCTACATCGAGAAGGTGCGCAGCTCTGAATGGGCCAATCTTGCTCTCGCCTACGCATGTTACAAGATTGCAACGCCAGCCAGGTGAGTAAGATTCAAGTCCTCAAGGATGAGGCTGGAACGTGTATTACAGCACCAATTTTCTGTACTTCGATGCAGATACACGGTGACGGTGGGAGGCACCACCTTGACGGTCAAGTACCTCCACGAGAGGGGCTACTTGAAGACGTCGGCGCAGGTGGGCCAGCATATCAAGGATCGCACTGACCAAGTGGGCCAACAGCTGCGAGACCGCCGCGAACACGTCAAGGACCGCGTCGAGGAGTGGGAGCGGGCTTGGAAGCGCTACGCAAGGCGACGACCCAGAAGAAAGTCTCAAAGTGACCAATAGACGATGTTGAGTTAGCTGTTTGTTCGTTTGTTTTGCACACTTTACAGTTCATAAACTTTTGCAACCGTAGGCCTGTTGAAGGCCCTGATTACGTTGGACACACCTACTCTCCAGGTGAAAGTCGTCTCGTGTCCGTCCTGCTCGCAACATAGTAACGCTGCTGACGATCATTGTCCATCCGTAGCAATCACTTGCTCCGGGAGAGGACATAGGAGAGAAAGGACAGGACTAGGGCGATTTGGTGAACTAGCACGGATGAGACTTCAACCTTCTGCTTGAGTGTTGAAAGCGAGCGAGCACGTGTACTCCATCCAAAGACCAACAAACCAACCGGCTTTCATGACGTTGTTGGCGTCCTAAGACTCCCCGCCAGATGGCGCACCCCATCTGAACCCTGGCGACATCTGTCGGAGGTGGCGTTTCTGGGTGTGGTCGCCTTTTTGGAAACTGGAGCCCTCGTTCTTCTTCATGACCAGCTTGTTCTCATGTTCATGAAGCCCAAACCTGCGAGTGGCGAGTGAACCCGGACGAGACATCAAATGACATTAGAGTCCGGGTGCATGGAGAACCCGACTCTGTTCTTGTCCTCTTCTGTCCTAGAAGGGATGGGGATGAGGGGGGGGGGGGGGGAGAGGAGAGAACAACGTCCGACGGCGGCTGCTGGCATCTGTTCCTCCTGGAGCCGAGCCGAGGGGTGCACCCCGCCCCTTTTTCCGCAGGGTGACGCCGACGCTGCCGAAGCTCTCGACGCCGAAGCTCTCGGCGCTCTCGCCCTAAACATTGGTAGTGGCAGGCGAGCGAGCGAGCGAGCGAGAGGAGGGGGAGGAAGGAGTTCTTGGTTGTTTGGCACCAGCCTTCTCGGCCCCAAGGGTGGTGGTGGCTGCGTTGTCTGCGGCGGTGGAGGAGGACGAGGTTGGCGTCGCGAGCTCCTAGAGGAGAGACGCGATCGCTCGCTCGCTCCTTTTTCTTCTTCTTCTTCCGCGTGGCGCCGGCCAAACAGAGAGAGAAGAAAGAAAAAGAGGCGTCTGTCTCCACCGCACACGCGCACGCCGCACACGCACACGAAGTCGCGCGGGCAAACCAAACCGCCGTGGGTCGGCTCGCTCGCCAGCTTGCCGGCAAAGGCGCGCGCGCACGTGCGAACGGACGGACGGACGGACCGACGAACGAACGGACGAAACGAACGAACGCGGCGTCAGTTTAGTCCAGCACCAGCGGCAGCTCTTCCTTCAGTATCGGCTGCCCCGTCCGTCGCGTCGCCTCTCCTTCCCGTGCCCCCCGGAACGACAAAGAACCCCGAGACAGAACCCGAGCAACAATAAGAAAGTAAAGGACACGAAATGCCCGGAGAAACCGAGACCGCGCCCGCTGCCGCCCCTGAGGTGAGCCAGGAGAAAAAGGAGATCGCCGAGGAGGAGGCGGCGAAGGCAGCTGCCGAGGAGAAAAAGGACGAGGAGAAGAAGGAGGAGAGCAAGAAGGAGGAGAGCAAGAAGGAGGCCAAGCCCAAGAAGGTGAAGCCGCCGCCACCACCTCCCGTGCACAAGAAGGACTTCGAGAATGACGTGGTGTACCTCTTCCAATTTAATCGGTCCCACACCGTCCCCTCCGTCTCCCCCTACTGCCTCAAGGTCGAGACGTGGCTCAAGCTGCAGGGGATCAAGTACGAGGTAGGAAATTGTCAACCCTTCCAACCCCTTTCTTCTCCATGTACACAATGTTCGTACCTAAATTGGCCTGGATCATCGTCATGATCATGACTTTGCACTTGGCGCACGCGCGCGTCCCCGCCGAGGGGTCCCCCTGCTGCCTCTGGCTGTGGCTCTACCTGTGGCTGTTCGGGCGCAAACACTCCGAAAGTCATCCGAGCGCAAATATTTGCTTCTTTTTCAAGCCCTCCTTCCACTACAACGACTATGTTCATTCGCCAATTATGGCAGCTCCGAAAAATTCGCAAAAAAAACCCCTGCGAGTAAAAAACACCGACCCCCCCCCCAAAAAAAAAGAAAAACCCCACCCACGCCATGCAGCTCCAGTGGTGCAAGGAAATTTGCTACTCGACTGATATATATATATATATATATAATGTCCCACCAACACCTGAGCTACTAATATGAATATCTGTGTATAGAAAAGCCCCCCTGGTCTTGCCAATCCAGGATCGCATAGGAAAAGTGAAATCAGTAATTTCACCCTCAAGCGCCTTTTGCTCGCCGGATTTTTCTTTCTTTCCTTGTGGTCAAGGCAGAAGAGCTCGCGTGCTCAATGCATATGTGCGTGTTACACTTTTTGGTGGACCACAACGTTAGCAGCGCGTGCGCCGCGCACAACGCGCGGTCCGACGCATTCATGGTCCAGTGGGACTTGAACTCTCTCTAATGGACTCTGAGATTTTTTCCCGCGTGCCAAGAAAAACTTTCACCCCTGCAAGTCACAAATATTTCCTCCCCTTCTCTTCTTGCTTCATTCTCTTGGTGTACGGATTCAGAAGTGTCACATGAGCCCAAAAGAAATGACACCTTGCAAGATGTCTTCTCACGTGGCCAGATTTGCTTCACGACGATGCCATTAAGGGCGAGGAAGCATTTGCTGGCCAGACTCCTGGCCCAAGGTCCACGTTCAGGAGCTGGGGAGAAATGTAGCTGCTGCACGTGATCCATATTTAGGGTCAGCTCTTGAGCATGGGCGTACGGACGAGAAAATCGTGTGAACAAGAGCCAGCAACAGCCACAACAAAAAGTCGCCTTGACCAAGCTGCCAAGGATTCATCCAGCCCCAGAGGTGTAAAATAGTGTAGAGAGTGAAATGACCATTGGCCAAAGCTGGTCCGGAGGCTGACCTCGACCCTGTGTTGGCGTCCAATGGTCATCTCTGGCCGTGCACGTCAAAATGGCACTTGCCAAGCGTTTACTAACCACTTGAGTCCCAAGTTGTAGATGGACGTCTTGTTGGCAACCCTGGTCACGTCGTGGCTGGCTAAGCAGAGGGAATGAGCATTTACTGAGCTACTCAGGCTGTGCAATGTCAAACGTAGGCTAACTCCCCCTGCATGTCTAGCAGGGCGTAGGCCTCCGTAGGCCTCCGTAGGCCTCCATCGGGATCCTGCCAGAGGATCTCAGGTGATGAGAATAAAAAAAAATAGCAACCAAGAATGTGATTGCCGCCACCGCCGCCGCTATTAGTTATTACGTGACCGTGTAAGTTGCATCCAGGTATGAGGTAAGACCGGATTCTTCTGATTGGTCGGACGAGGAATGCGTGTGCTCTGGCTACACACACAACACCCTGATGATGCCAATGCATTGGTGACTGAGGATGAGAAAGATGCAAATGCAGCAAGAATGCACCTTGACGCCATTTCTGCCCTTTTTTTTTTTTTCCTCTACCCTTCTTTCTTTTGTGCGAAAAAGGCAGCGTTGCCAAGGAATGTTAATTGCATTTCTGCCCCACCGGGTGACCCCGTTGTATCATCACTATGGTGACGGATGGAACGAACTGCTCGAGGACATTTTTTTCCAGCCACTCCATTTTTTCTTTCCCCATAGTGCCTGCTGCGTAGTAAGTGTAGTGCTGATTTTTCCTTCATACACCCTGTATGCAACAGCCTTGCCAAACCTGTATGGGCGGGATGATACAGGATGGTGCAAGTAAGCTGATGACCTCCACAGTACACTTTTTTTGGCAAACAACAACTCTGCTTGTACCGTTCGTGGGAATCTGACCATTAGAGGAGATTATGGGAGGGAGGGGACGGAAGCTGACATGTTGACTGACGATAACACTGAAGCTGTTGAACACATGGAGCCACAGACGTGCTGACCATGGCCAATGTGCTAAATCCTTGTCCAGAGATAAGGAGAAAGCTTGCACGTGGAGCAGTGGACGTGCAAGAAAATACACAGCTCACTCCGTGTGTTTACAATCACAGCCAGACTGCCAAATGGAGCTAATCCTGGCCACATTTTTGCACCCCCAAGAAACAGATCTTGGCGTACAAACTGTTCTTCAGCACCTCGGAGAAGAGGTGGAAAAACGGTGCGCATAAACACATGATTCTTTTTGCTTCGTCTCCTGCTTTCATTGATATTTGCCCACCATTTCACCCACGCGCAGGCTAGAAATAACGAATATGACTTAACAATGTTGTAGTCTTGTAATGTTGAAACATTGGCACGGGCTGACAGTGCTATCATCTGTCGAGCCACTTGAATTGACGTCGACTGACAGGGTTGCAATCAAACGTCAAGAAATGTGTCAGGGGATGCTCGGTCTTGGTTCGGATGGTCCGGACCGACTCCGCCCTGCACGAGCGTGCGTCACATGCGGACGGGGGTTGCCACTCTGGCCGAGCAGACGTCAAGGGCCACGCCCGGTACGTCCAACAGGGTTGCCACTGGCGCTGGTGGAGATCACATACATAGCGACGTGTTGACACAGGGAGGTCGACTGCAAATTTCACCCTGTGACCTCGGGATTTTACGTACACGTCAGATTATAAGGCTTGAAAAGCTTTCCACGGTTAAACTCCGCAACACTCAATGCTCACTTTGTTACTTTTGGGGTGGTTCTTTTTTTGGTTATGAGTGAGTCTGCAAATTGGTGATGACCCCAAGCATGCGGCTGTGGGATGTTTGACTTGGGCGACCAGGAGTTGCCATCCATGTGTCAAGCAGTTTTTGCGGGCAGAGCTGCCACTCGGAGCGGAGTCTGTCCCTTGTTTGTCCCTCGGGCTGTCGGTCCTGTCCGCCGTCGCCGTCGCCGCCGCCCTCATGCTCATGCTCATGCTCATGCTCATGCTCATGCTCATGCTCATGCTCATGCTCATTGCTCTGCACAACACTCACATCTGCCACTTTCCTGGCACCGCCCGTGAGGAGGAGGCCAGCATCGGTAGATTTTTCCACCAGATAGCAGCAGCTGTGTCAGCTCGCTCGTATTATACAGAGCAGGACAGTAGAGGCTCGATTTGCCGACGCTTTAAAGCTCGAGCTTGAAGCATCAGAGGAACGAGATGTTGCACTTTTTGCAAATTGTCCGTCTCCAACTTCCAATGTCTTCTCTCAACTCCGGTGTTTGAATGCAGACTTTTTCTTCGTTTCCACGCTCCAAATGATCATTTTGATCAAAAATGCCGCCAGTGGAGTCTGGGCGATGCTGAGAGGTTGGGATCGCATTTCCCTCTGTGTGTGAGACGACTGAAAAAGTGTAGGATTTTGCAGCAATTTGTGAGACTTTTTGAATTATAGCCTTTTTCTTGTCAAAACTGTGGTGTGATGCTTAAAAAATCGTTCAAACATCCACATGTTGATAAGTGAGAGCACTCGAACAGCTTTAGTATGTTCACCGCGTTACTTATTTATGAACGCCCTTTGCACAGTTGTGCTGTAAACACAGCTCTGCAAGCAACAACTGGCCTAACATATGTATCTAATGGTTCAAACTCATTTTCAAAGTCAACTCTAGCGATCGTTGAGTGAGCATTTGTGGTCCACAGTCGAGACCCAATTTCTTCTTCTTTATCATTGTCACGATAATTCTACTTTGGGCAGCAGCGACGGTATCGACACGAGTTGCTGGCTGGGTTGTTGTTGTTGGTGGTGGTGGCGGCTGGAGGGGAGGTGACAGCAGCGGCTGCTGTTGCTGCTGTGGCGGCGGCGGCGGCGGCTGGCGGCAGTTGGGGGTTGTCGAGTTGTTGCAGTAGCACAATAAAACGTGTACCAGACAGGGTGCGTCAGAATCTTTTTTCCTTTGCCCGCAATATTACAGGCTCTCAAGCATGAAAGGATAACAACAAAAATGTTCTGTGTATTCATAATCATATTGCCTTTGGAACGAGTGAGCAAAAAAACCCGGCACCTTGGCCACCATCGCCTGCCTCTGGAATCTCTTTGACCAACTCACCAAGACAGTATTGACAATGTGCGCATACTTGTTCTGAGTATATATATATACATATGTATTCGTGTTACTGACTTCAATGTCTCTGAGGGGACTGATCCTGCACCCGCTTTTCGTGACACTGCTTCTGACACACCCTGTACACGAGCATAAAACAGACGTAAAAAAACTGTGCTGCAGCTCAGAGATGCCCACTTTTTTTTGGGTACCTGCCGTGCATCCACAAGTTCCTCCTGCTCGCTGTCAAGAATTAGAAAATTCCAAGTCAGTTTTTAATGCTAACCACGGGTTGAGTGTCCAGCCTGGGGCGGATTTGGCAGGGTCTGCTGGGGGTGGGGGGGGGAAGGCTCTTCCTCTTTTTTTTGGGG
>JAAUXU010079843.1_pt1 | contig 20864 bp, 17 predicted proteins | sample 7278151 | NCBI WGS metagenome assembly JAAUXU01 (sample SAMN14350113, study PRJNA611818) | marine sediment metagenome | isolation source: surface marine sediment (1.8m) | place: French Polynesia: Moorea | collected 2018-08 | reverse complement strand
CCCCCCCCCCCCCCCCCCCCCCCCCCCCCCCCCCCCCCCCCCCCCCCCCCCCCCCCCCCCCCCCCCCCCCCCCCCCCCCCCCCCCGCCCCCCCCCATAATAAGCATTTATTAATTTGATCCAGTGAGCTTATCAGCAAGCAATTAAGTGTTCAGAGCCCGAACCAAGGAGAAAAGAGTAGCTACAACGTATGAAATTGTGTCTAGTTTCGGGTTGGCCTTGGCTCGAGTGAGGAAGAGCACGGGAATCGTCGAGTATCTCGATTGGACTCGAGTCGGGTTGCTAGGTCCAGCCCTTCGAGCCGAACGAGGGCGACTTGACTTTCCACATAGAGTAAGTAGCTTCTATGCTTTCCTCTGCAAGAAGAGAAAGCGATCGAGGGTAGTTTAGACATCTAGAAAGCGTCGCTGACGCAGATTCCTGATCCATGGCCTTGGCCAACGACTCATGCTTGGCGCTGACCTCGTTATCATCCGAGAATGCCAGACTTGTTTGTCATGCCCACTCAGCGCTCTTTAAGGCAGCCCCAAGCTGAATCATTAGAGGTAGGAACGAGCCTGGTGCAAGACCCCAGGCTCGAGTCGCGGCCCGTAAGTGCGAGCCACTTGCAGTACTATATGTACTCCTCTTACCGGAGGTCAGTCTTGAGGCGGTTTGATCACTTCCCCGAGCTCTGAGGTCATCCGACATGAGGTCAAATTCGAACAAAGATCAATTCGTGGTGAAGTAATCTTTTTCGGCTGAAATTCTCTCGCCATGAGGTCTACATTGAATAATCTTTTCCTTTTACTAGCACAGTGTTCTACTCTTCCCAGATGCTGGAGGTCGGGGTAGGTCAGCTTCTGCTGTCCTAGCCCAACCTAACCTAACCATCTAGTTGGAGGGAAACACTGTGAAGTCTTGGCTTCGCATCGCTTGACCACAGTTTCATATTTTCAACTCGAGGACAATCCAGAAAAAAAAATTCACCCCAAGTTTTGTCAAAAGATGTTGAAAGGCTTTAAGGCCTGAAACAACCAACTTCGGATGAATTCAATAAGCCCTCATAACTGCTAAAAAAGCACTTTTCCGATATAGGAAAACCCGGATAAGCGAAATCGGTTCCAGGGGTTCACCAACAACCGGATGTGAGTCCATTTTGCATTCAAAATGAATTCAGTTGCCTGCGCACCCAAGTAAAAACTGTGACTAGAGAGACAAATGCCCAGACTTCGACATCTTTCTGTTGCAAATGGTAGCTTACTTAGATGTCTGTTTCACTTTGTTTGCGCAAGAGCCGAAAAATCAGTTAGATGAGGCTGTTGCCTGGCCTTCGTGAGAGAAATTGATGCTTTTGGCCTTTTTGTCGCCAATGCCACCGATTTTTCTTCTTGATGCACGAAACGTTGATTCATGGGAATGCACTTACTGTGCGACTAAAAAACAAGAAATTGCGTGATCTCAGCGCATAAAGTAATGCTAAATGAGGTGTGCAAAAACGCGTTATGTTGTTGCAAAATCGATCTTCCCCAACGCTTCTCTTCTGTGTCGAAGCTCGAAACCCCACTTGTTTTTAGGGGGGTCATTCCGCCCCTGATACTTTTGCCTATAACCAATTTTTTAACCGAACAAGAAGTTCGCAAGAGCAGAACAAGCGCGTGAGGTTCATCAGGACGATGCAGTGCGCACTGAATTGGGTGGCCAGAAAACAAAGAAGAGGAAGGGTAAATGAGTGAAAACAACTGAACTGAACCTCTGGTCATAGTTCCGTTTAATCAAGTCTTTTCCTCATGGCCCAAAATGTAGCGTGTAAAAGGCCTCTGAGTCTGTAGAAGCTCCACACTTGCACGATTGAAATTTTATTCCTCCATTTTTTTTCTAACTGACGTGCGACCAATGTCTAAAAAATAATCTTTCTTGTGTTTCTTCTAGTTCACTTCTTTCTGCCATCTCTTGCTCAAGGTTTGGCCGGCAAAAAGCCCGACAACGGTTTCACCAGCCAAAAATGTTCACCAAAGCTTTGAAGTGAGAGCAAAAACTCTCATTGGGAGACTTAGTCACACAGCTTCGACCGAGCCAAATTTTAGCTGACTAAATCTCAGGCCGACTGTGCTTTTCGTGGAGAATTATGGTGCCTACGTTCGACGAAAGTGAAGAAGCATGCGCCAGTAAGCTAAATGCAAAGCTACCGGGTGAAATTACGGACTATATAAATTGTAAATTTATGATGGAGTCCGAAAGTAGCTCCCGGGGGGGCTTTTAAACTTCTTTCACGCCAAATTCCAAGAAAAGCACTCATCCAAATTGTCCATTCTTCTCAAGTAGTTTCAACTTTGACACCACCGAAATTGATCCTCATAAATAAGCTTCTGTCTGATCCCTGCTTAATCCTTATATCCGCTTTACGGTACAACAGAAACATATCACAGCTTGGCTCTATAGACACGTGTCTCTTTTTATCGTTGCTGCAGACTTTGTAGTGGGTTTAGGCCGACAAATGTAATCTTTTGCTAGCCAAAAAAAGGACCTCATCACTGACGTTGTACTTCTTGTAACTTCTTGTAAGCGCTGCAAGGTGGTGGCCAACGTCTCCACCCTGCGAGGATTCCTTTTTTGGGTCAATTATTACCAAGAGTAGTCCTCCCTGCAGGAATCTTTCGTGGTCAAGTACTTCAAAGTGACATACAATCATTCCTAATACAGAACTCTGAGTGTGTATCAAAGTTTTCCAAAGTGAAAGCAGATCCAAATGAAAGCTAATGTCAATACTGACGAAAAGAAGTAGGGCTGAAACATGTACCTGTGCTCTGACTGAAATCAAAAAGCGAGGCTGAACGGTTATAATAAAGTTTATAATATTAAACTTCATTATCAATATGCCATTCAGCAGAATGATACGGCAGTTTGTGACATTATTGATTTGATTTAACGGAAAAGACTCAATATGGCGTCACTCAAGTTGAAAGCAGTATGATAAACGAAACTTATAGATGCAACAACGCACGCAACAGCATCTGCCAGAAAAATCACGCCTCAATCAAGCACTCGAGACCAGTGTTGATGACAGACTAAAAGTGCACAATGTTCTGTACACTGCTGATGGACATCTCCCACCCACCTCACCACCACCACCACAAAAAAAGGCGACTCAACTGAAGGCTTCAAACTAGACTGTTGAACGTTTAACTTTATTTGAGTGTTGAATTCTGAATCTCTTCTGAGGGCCAAGTTGATTATGTCACGCTTACCTGTCCCACACAATGTGCTCCAGGTTCGGTCTCTTTCGCGCAACTGCCGACTCCTTTTTTTGCATGCTGTGCAAAACTGCGCAGTGGAGCTGTTGCGTACTGCGTCGTTCTACTACGACTTCTCCTATCTATGCAGTAGTTGTAGCATTGCGTAAAGCTGAGCGAGGGGGAGGAGAGGGGGGGGGGAGATGCGCGGGCAGAAAATTCCTACGTAGGCAAGGTTGTCTAAACGAGCCTCTTCGAGGCCTAGGTCAATATGTTTGTCAGGCGGAGCCAGCACCACCTGTTTCGTTCTACCTCTACCTGGCAAAAGCTCTGAGCGCTCAGTTGTCGTCTAATTCGGGCATTATGCATGCATCACTTGGCGAAAAGTCGCTGAAAAGACACCTCGCGACCTTGAAGTCGATGCTCGGTTGTCGCGTCTTCGTACTATGCACTTGTTTGTCCGTTATGTAACAATCTGGGGGCTGGACCCAAGACACGCCTCTAGAGCTGGTTGGAGGCGCGTCCGTGGACGAGAAACAAGAAAGACGACGTAGTAGAAGTGTTGTTGCACTCGATTTTTTTTTTTGCAGGCGCGTCCTTGAGACTTTTGATTGTGGAGTCGTGGCAAAGTCTGATTCACAAATATGTGGACAGCCTATATATGAACGTAGCAAAGTGTAATAATCATTTTCTGAAACTTCTTTTAAGCTTCACTAATTAACTAATGCGTTTAAAATTCTGCAAAAACGCCATAATCGATTGCACATTAGTCTCCAGTCCCAAAAGCAAGTTTCTGCTCTCCGTCTCCCGGGGCACATCGACTGTGTCTTCTTGGTCAGTTTGTTGCCGTCCAGGCCTCTTCTCCTTGTCCACGCCGCTCTTGACGATGTTGGAGATCCCTTGCCCGTTTCAGGCCCACACCAAAAAATGTTTTGCACTGTGGGACTTGGACAGGCTTCTGTGTTTACTGTAGAAAGAGTCAATGATGATGCGTTTCTTGGCTCATGGCTTGGTTCAAACATTCTTTTTCTCTACGGATGCTCGAAACCCACTTCTTCTCGCAGTTCTCCAAAACCCAGGATTACAGTTCACGCAAAATGTGAATCAAGGCACAGGAAATTGTTCATTTAACTTCGTCTGCTAAAAAGAAAGGTCCGCATTTTTGTGAATCAGTCTTTATCTCGAGGAAAAAGAGAGGCTGTACAGTACTTTACATGGATAAACATTCCGCGCTAATTGGTGCAGAGTTCGCACTATGAAGTGCATTTTCAGCACTTGTGAATTAACTTTGAACAGCCAAAATCAGTTGAGAAGAAGAAACCGCTTAAGTGACGTCACCGGATGACTCCACATGAACATATGCCCGACTTGTTCTCACTGATCTAAAACCGGACGGGAGAAAAGTGCTTCAGTGACATAAATCACACATGTGGAAAGATTATGCAATCACCCTTTGCATTATGTCTCACGTTCTTTTGATAATATGGACTTTGGCACCTCCAATGAGATTAGGGATGTCTTGGCCTGCCTGCAAAATGCCTATGCCCTGGTCGAGGTAAGCTTTGCCAGGAACTTTGTGACATTTCTGATTGGCAAACATCATGAATGACTTTGCACGCACCTGGTACACTCGAAAGCTGGTGTACTAACGTTACACGTATTCGACACTCTGGACCCAGCCCAGTCAAAAACGACACTCGTGTACCGGATGCGCCATATTTAGCTGCATTGGAAAACCTGCTCGTACTCCAGCATGCATGGATGGATCTGCGCGGGACTTACTTGCGCGGGTTCAGTGTCTTACTTTGAGTTATGAATATCATTTTTTGTCCCGAGGGCTGAAGTGAGCTGAAAAAAGTGTATCGAGGTTGCAGTGCCGCTAATTCAGCGAGGTCGCAATGAAAAGGATGAGGTTGCCAGATAAGAACGGGAATTCATTGCTCGTGACGATGTAGTTCTCAAATGAGAGGTTGATATCATCATAACGAAGTAGTTGCACTGACATTTTGAAATGCCTTTTAAGCCATGCTTAGTATTAAACGTCCACCGGTACTTAGATTTTTTTGTCATGTCTTTGAGTCCATGTAATTGCAGTAAAATCTGTCGTGCGTTACAGCCTTTTTAAAAAGTGCCCCAAAATGACACACATGACTGCACTTTTGATAAAAAAAAAACCTGCCTCGACGTAACTCTCAAGCCTCTGCTTGCTGTTTAACTTGGTCTTGCTGCAGTAGTGCTGTGATGTTAGCACAGTGATTATTGCTAAAGTCACCTAAAGTGACAGCATTGAGTGAAGTTGAATATGGCGCATCCCGTCAGTCGAGTTTTCGATTCTGTGACGTCATAGCGGGAGAGCTTCTCGACACAGAAGTACAAATATGCCTGGCTTATAAGTTTTGAGAGCCGAAAGACCACCTCGGCTAGGAAAAGACCCCTCCGCTTTGGAAAAAAGAGTTGTGGTCTTGAACATACTGCGAAAACATTGAGTGTATCATAAGATGTTATTGTTGTAGGGTGGAGGAAAGATATCCTCACTACCTGTTATGCGCAGTTTTGCCTCCTTTCTACCATTTTCAGCTACGTAAGCATGCCCCATATTGAGCTTAACACACCCCTCCTTCCCACCCACACTGAGTCTAGACTCTAGAATAAACACTACGATATGAACGTAATATACTTGTGTCAAAACACAAGCCTCGCAGGAATCATGAGATATTATTTTTCGAGGAACTCGAACTTGCCGGGTTTGGGGCTGCAGTCCGACTCTGTGAGTCCAGCGCAAAGTTTTAGTACTGGAAAAAAAACATAAAGATGCTGGACATCGAAATTTTCGAAGTGTCTTAAACAGTCGAGGTCGGCTTTCGTTGCTTCGAGTCTTTGCTGACGGCTTCAGGGAGCTAAGAATCACCTTCATGTTTTGGCACTCTAGAGACAGCTTCAGACTCAACTGTTGTTGGCACAGCCAAGACTGGAGAACCTCCAAGAAGAGCAGCAACACGCGAGCCTCCTGGGCAGGAACTTCCCACTTCGGGACAAATGAGTGGCACACAATGCAAGCTGCCAGCAATAGCAGCAAAGCAACAACATTTGTGTACAACTTTGTTGAAGACATTAACAAAGCACCTAAACCTGTCTGAAGGCTCTCTACCTCTACCAGGGTCATAGCAAACTCAAGAAGAACAGAATATAACAGACGGTTATTAAGGCACCACTGGAGATCGATTGATCAACTAAAAGCTGTACTCAATTACAGCAGACTATGTGGTAAAAATGCAGTTAGCCACTGGGTAAGTCGAGGTGAGTCAAATGTGTCCACAATCATACCGTTTGCACGCACTCAGCAAAATGTGCCAAGCTCTTCAGCTATGACTGCATTCTTACGTATGGTACAAACCTGAGAGCCGTTTGAGGCTTGTGTCCACAATACGAGGGCCAAGGAAATACGCGCACTCCCACTTTTGCAGCGATTCACCAGGAATGTGCTCTGTTCTCTGGATCTGGGAGAGAGAATGGCTCACCCAAGGAAAGAAGCAAACTAGTGCCTCGAAGTACAAAGCAGGCATGAGTGTAAATCAAGCCTGTGTCAAGGTGCCAGTTTAATTGTAATCGAGCTGCCAAGTCAAACTGTTTCGATCCACCTTTGGGGAGCATTACGAAACTTGGCCCAAAATGGACCTAAGGTTGCTTTAAGAAGAGGGTAAAAATGGGTCTAGAGAACAGAAGTGATTACCGAACTTACTTACCTGAGCTAACCTCGTTTCAACAATCTTATTTAACACTGGTAATAGCTAGTTTGAGAAAGGCTATTTGAGAAAGGCTTGACTTGAGTCAAACGTGACTCCATTCATATTTTGGCTTGCTGTCCCTCAACTCGCATTTGACTCACTCTGCCAATGTCAGTAACACTAAACTTGAGTCGTTCAAGACGAGATGCTCCAGGAGTATTTGGCTAACCACCAAACGTATGCTTAAAGCAAAAATCTTCATGTAACTATTGCGACAGACTTGATGAGGAGTAAAAGAACATTCCTTGCCAGGGGAGCTTCCACTTATCTGGTCTTGAATGTACTTATTTTCTAAAATGTATTTCTGCAGTTACAAAGCCCTAAAAACCTCATCACAATGTCTCCTACTTAGCCTTTAGCCAATGAATGCTTATCCTATTTTTAATCAGGCCTAGAAATTTATCCCTGAATATTTATCCTTGCCTTATGAGGCCTAAAAATTCATTCCTGGTTTTGGGGTCATCTCTGAAGACTCCCATCATGCACGAGGTAACAGTTTTACTGTTGATCTTCTGAACACCTCTCATGGCCATGCACAAGTGACTCGCCTCGGCCACAATGCCTACACCAGAGGGATTCACAGCCTCCACCACTGCATTGGCAATCTCTCGAGTAAGGCGTTCCTAGTCAATGAATAAAAACATGTTGAAAAATGTTACTTCTCCACCGACCCTTGATTGATCTGGGACACCTGGACTTGCAGCCTCCTGGAATAGATTTCCACGATCCTGGCAAGCTTGCTGATGCCGAGAACCCTTCCCACGGGCAGGTACCCAATGCTGACTCTGCCCATGAATGGCACCAGGTGGTGCTCACACAGAGAAAACATTTCGATGTCTTTGACCACAACCATCTCATCGTGGTTCTCATCAAAGATGGCACCCTGAACAGCTTGCTTAATGGAGTCCTCATAACCCTGATTAAAAAGAGCATAATACTTCAACCCCTTTTTACTAAGACAGACGGACAGACGAACAGGCAGACTTGCCGGCAGACCTTGGTAAAGAACATCATGGCCTTGGCTGCTCTGGTTGGCGTGTCTTGCAACCCCTGACGGTTCGGATCTTCACCAACAAAGGCTAGCATGGTTCGATACTGAAAATGTACCCAAAGCACTGAAGATGTGCCCAAACTCATCTATCATTCTCTCTCAAGCTTTTGTCTCACCTGATCCGCCATCTTGAGCAAGTTTGGATGCTGCCCATATCCTGCAGGTGATCGCATGGGCGACTTTGCCACCTCCAACATCTTCTGCCTGGTTTAATTCTGAAGCTCGTCTTCCAAGGTCAAAACCATTTGCTCTGACTTGGTCACTTCACCAGCTTTTTCCTCGATGTGGTCTCAAAGTGGACAAAGTACTTTTCTCTAAACTAAAAGTCTATGTCTACATGTGACTGGACAGAAAGAAAGTGTAGCCAATGTGCACTGTGTCTGCCTGGGACTTGTTGCTCTTTCCAGGGCTTTCTTTTCATCTCTGAAGACTCGTAGCAAGAGAGAGGAAGGGAATGGTCCGTTGTACCGGGGGTACAAGAATTAGCTTCCCATTGACGAGGACTTCTTCAACTGCTTCGAGAAATGTGTACTACAGCGGCAGGAGCAACTTAAACGGCAAGTACACACCTGATACGTAACTCATAGTCCGCACGTTTTTTTTTCAAGGGCTCAAAAGTCTTCAGTGCTACCTCTTCTACTCCATCACCATCCATCTACCTCATCATGGAACGCTTGGTCAATGGGTCTGCCTCTTCTGCCAGAGCAGGCAGTCCTCAGCTTTAACTGGCACACGTTGAAGCTGTATAAATCGAATCTCTGAGTTACAGTGTCATCAACCACCCGTCAGAATGTTTGAACTGTTAGTAGAAAGATCATCACTTTAACATGTAGTATAATGTCTCCCTGCCTCTTGACACTTCGACTAACTCGTGTCTATGTCATTCTGTGTCAGTGTACCTTAGCTAAATCACTCTAGATCGTTGATTTTGTCCAGCTTTTGGCCGTGTTTCCGCCCTCAAACTCGTGTTCAGCGGCTCAAATCTGACTGAAATTTGCTCTCAAGGCTAAGGTTTACCTTCGTCCGGCCTAACCTGGGTGTCCAAGGTCAAATTGATACGTTTGAGAGCCGTTTTCTGCTGCTCACTGTCCTTGAGCATAGTGCGCGTACAGGCACAGTACTGTGCTGAAAGATGGTTTTTTACTCAAATTAGAGCCATAGGCCTTGGTCGAAGTAAAACTAACTTTCCATTAGCAGCAAAATCGCTTCACATGACGCTCAAACGGTGAACGACAAGTCTCCTTAAGAAGCCAATTCTTGCTCACCCGGTAGTTTTCTCTTCCATCTGAAGAAAAGACGTTGACATGAGTTATTTCATGTCACTTTGTGGTGCCAAGAGAGTGACAGAAGAGCATTGCCGTCCGATGAGTTGCGGGGCAGCGGTGATTGAACAGATGTTGCAGCTCTAACGAGGTATCAATTATTCATGCTGCACACACTGATATTTGCAACGTTTGTCGTTGACGACTAATCTCTTTGGAGCACGCTAGATGTCGTTAGATGTCTGCCTGCTCTCGTCCTTTGTCTCTTGTTGGCTACTCCATCTTCCAGTACAAGCAAAGACGTCCAACTGTCTCTCCACTTCAGGCTTATAGGATTTTTATCTGCCAACTGTGTACCTTGTGCACTTTATGTATAAGCGTGTTGTGTATTCAGTTTGGCAATATTGTTGGTAGTATCGATTATAACTTTTTTTGCCCTTGCCGTTCCTAGGAAACCCCGATAAACATGCAAGTGTTACGCCTGGAGGTGGCTCATGCGCAGACGTAAGTTAAAAGCTTTGTCTAGCCATTGCGACATCACGGAGGGGCGCCAACCCAATGCAGTGGAACTACCCAACAATACACTTCCCAGTGCGGTTGGCGACGATACTGACGGAGTTAGCCCTGCTGGTTGCACTTACGATGCCAAATCGCTGCTTTGTCTCCGCTGATGTCCAGGGCATCGAGCAGTGGCACGACAGTTTCGAGGACACTGTGGGAGTGGGAGACAGAGTGAAATCAGTGCCACTACCTCTGTACATGTACACAGCCAACGGATCAAGGATCTTTCCTGGACAGACAGTTCGAACGGGAGAGGTTTGTCCGTCCAAAAGCGTCATTGTTATATCACATTTTAATTTGGTATCAAAATAAAAGGGCATCCTTTATGATTCGGCCTTTCCTGCAGATTACCGACGTGCCAACTTTGATATGGGACTGCAATCCCGACAAATTGTATCTCCTCTTACTCATGGACAAGGAAGGCCTGGAGAAGGAGGACCCTGAGTTTCTCAACTATCTGGCCTACAACATTCCAGGCTGCCAGGTGGAGAAAGGCTTTCAGGCCTTGGACTATATCGAGCCGTTTGTCTTCAAAAGGAAAGAGGACAACGTGACCCTAGACACCTCCTACACCAAGGCAGTCGTGTTCCTAGTGTTTGAGCAAAATTCCACGGACCCCATGGATCTGACTGGGACAGAGCAACATGGATGCGCCGACTACACTGACGGGAAGAGAAAGGTGCGTTAGCAGGGGGTCTTCGTGGGGTTGGCGAACACTATCGTCTAGAGCTAGTTTGACACGTGTCAAACTACCACAAGCAACCTACATCGAAGCTCCCGTCAACCTACCAGATAATGATGGTGGTTGATTGAAGCTTCGATGTCGTTGTTGTCCTTCAGGTCGTAATCTCCGAGCTGCAGAAGACCAACGACTTGATCGGCCCGGTGGGCGGCAACGTCTTCGTGAATGTCTACAGCGGCACCGACACCATCACCAAGATCTGCGAATTCTCTCGCTGTGTCGGCAGGCGCTGGCCCGCCAATATCAGAGGCGTCAACGACGGCCCAGACTGCGCGCCCGCACAGCAGTCAGCGGCCGTCCCCTCCACCCAGAAGCATCTGGTCACGCTCGTCACTATGGTGCTCGTAGGCATGTTCTTGGCCGAAGATGCGCGTGTGCAATAATGAAGAAGAATGGACTACTTGACGTGCGAGAAATTGGCAAACTGACGTCTGCAGAACCGATGAAGCCACTCAATTTTTTTGACGCCTCTACACTCTCGAGCCTCTGTTAAAGCAAATGAGCTGCGCAAGTCAGTGACTGCAGAGTGGATGTTAAGGGTGCGCCCATTTATTAACGACGAAACTCCAGTTGGGTAAAACAAGTCAAATATGCAAACATGCTGAGACAACGGTGTTTCTTCGACAAATTTTTGCAACAAGACAAATTGACGACTCCTTCTTTGCCAGCAAAACCTATTTTTTCTCTTCCTCACTCCATCAAGAAGACAAAGTTTCCACGTAAATGACAACTATGGGGAAAAACTAGAACAGCTTAATTTTAATCATTTCCGTGTCATTAAGAATGTTCTCAGGTTATGCTGCAGACGATGGCCAAGAGTTGTTGTGACTGACGCATCGTCAATTTTTGCAGTCAGAACTCAGTAACTGAATGAACACCCTTCTTACATAGTTTGTTTAAATTTAGTTGTTGGAGTTTCTGTATAGTAAACGGCGATCGACTGAATTCGTCTGTGTGAGACAAACTTCTTATTTCTTCTTATTCTTCTCCTTTCTACTGTGGGTTCTTAAAGTTTCCCTGCTTTCTATACGTTTACAATAGAAAAACTTGAAACTGATGGCTGTATTTTTAAGTTCAAAATACTCAATTGATTGTCCTGATGGTGTTTGTAAGAACGACGACGATGATGGGTGCGGCCATCCACAGACTGAGCGGAGTCTTCATTTCGGCGGCACCGGCGTTGCACAGTTCAGCCGAGCAGAGGCACGTCGAGCCGTCCACCGTGTTCGTGTAGCAGACCCTGGGCAAGAAGATCAACTGAGTCAGGAAAATTGGCTGCATCCACGGAAAGATGAGCGTCATACTAGAGAAGTCCTACTAGTGTTCGATTGGCTTTATTGCGCTGCGTATTTGCGCAACACCTTTCAACTACTGATTGATGTCAGCCATACCATAGATGTTGCTCAAGAGCTTCACATTTCGATTTATTCAAGGTGGCCTTCCCGACACACTTCAAGTGCCCATGGAAGACCAAGAAGAACGCTGCTCCACGTCACCACGGAGGACTTCGGGGACTCCCAGCAGCTGTCCACCTTCGTATGTGTGACGTGCACAGCAGGAGCAACATTGAGTATTTTAACATCATGTCAACTTTTCAGCACGTTTATGATGTCACTTTCATCTCCAAGTTGAGTTTCATTAAGCTTAACAGCACCAAACAACATAACTCCCACGTCCACGAGCGAATTGGGGGTTTTGCATCAGAAACTTAGTGCTGAGTGTTGAACCAAAAATCAAGGCTGCAGTTCGAAGACCACTGCTTCGGCCAGTTGGCACAACACAGTGAATCAGTTGCCTGCACCAGGTTTATGTGCTGATCACCTTCTACGTAGGCTCATGCAGCCCGAGCCTCATCACTCGAGAGGTTAATGAGGCAGTACCGAGACTTTATAATTTTTTCTAACCTATACTTACTACAGTGACTTCATTTCAAAAGTTCACACACGTGAAGATTTGAATCTCTACTTTTACCGCAACTTGTTTGTCATGACTTCAGCTGCGTGTTCTGGCTGTAGAATGAGCGGCGTTTCAGGTCCCAGCTCAGCGTCGCACAGTCTTTTGAAAGTCCTCTAAAGTATACATACTTCTTTGGAGTTCAGTCTCCTATTGGGGGCCACGTTGTTTCTGATGAAGCTGAACAAGTCGCATTATTGGGCGAGGCCCTTGAAGGAGTGCAAGGAAATGCTAAGCTGAATGAAACTCACCTGGTGCATCTTGAATGTGCCCAATTTGTTTAAACGTATAAATTGAGGGGGGAAACTAAAAATTGGCGCCCTCTTTAAATCCTACAATAAAGAAATGTCTTAGGATCTCTGCGCGTCTGCGTCGCCTTTTTGAAACAGGTCTGTAGTTCTAAAAATGATCCTAACACCCTCCATTCCTGTGCTGTCGAGCACGTACACGAAGTGTAATCCAATTCTCCGTTCCACTACCCATTGAGGTCCCACCCACACCTGCACCCATTTTACTTATTCGGATACCTGTACCTAAATAAAGTTCCTCCAGTGTAAAGTCTCATGCAGTCCCTGATGACGGTTCCGTCTGGCTTGTCCATCTTTGAGCAGGTCCACTCTTTCATCTCGCTGACGGATCGGCTCGTCTCGCGGGGATCGGTCAAAGGGTGGGCGCGGTCCCGAGCGAGGCAATCCTCGACGCGCAGGTCAGAGTTGATGCCCACAAAGCACCTGTCGACGAAGAGACACTCGAGCCTTTGGGACGGGCAAGCAGGGGTCATTCGTTCTTCTGGACCTCAAGAGCATGTTAAAAATGATGCACTTTTTGCTCGACACCCTGTTCTGCATTGAGTAGGAGAGGGCGCGGCAAAGTGCTTTGCACTTGTTTTGGCAAGCAACTTCTGTGCGGCTGTTTTATCCCGAATGACCTCATGAAATTTTGAAAGACATGCATGTCTGCTCAATTCCTGACATTTTTGGAATATTGTTACGAAGCTTTAAGCTTTGCCAACTACTAACGCAAAAGGTTCTCCTAAATCAAAGAATTGTACGAGTGTTCCTTGGCCTGATGCGAAAAGCAGCCACTCGTGTGAGTCTTTAGCTTTCAACATTGACTTTCAATGATTGTGCACTGACATGAAAGCTTCTATGGTCTTTTGAGACTTGTTGAGGTTCGTGGTGGCCAGAGTATCAATAGGCATTGACAGTGTGAGTCTACGAGTGTAGAGTGTTTTGATCCTCCCATTGCGACCTCTCTATGTAAAAACGCTGTCTGTCTGTTGGTCTCTCTGTCTGTCTGGCGTGAGGTTGGCGCTCCCACCGCCGGACCCATCGTCCCCAAACCTGGTCAGCGGACACTACTTTGCACGCCCCGCAGAATAGGTGCATTTTGAGGGCAAAGTGGATGTACGTACATAAGGAAGTCCCCATCCTATCTCTAGTTATGCAGTGTTGTGAGAGTTGCCAGGCACTGAACCACTGGAGAGGAGAGGAGGAAAGAGGAAGGAGGGACGGAGGAATTCTTGCAATCTAACGCACTAAGCAAGTTGGCAACACTAGGGAGGGGAGAAGATGAGGTGATTGAAGTGCTCCAGATAAATAAGACTCGGAAGTAAAATCTCTGTCAGGACTTGAATATAATAAAGAGGATCGAACGCAGAGTGGATAGACGGAGCATGGACAGAATGGAGCGCACAGTCTGTGAAGAGGTCAGTCAGTTGCTCTGAGACAGACAGAAAGACAAGTCTTAAAACAACCCGAGTAAAGCAAGCCATCTGGGCTAGTCATATATAAACGGTTTAACTCTGTTGCGTCTGTGCACAATTCATCTTGCAGGTCATTGGGAATTATACACTCGGAGAACGGATACTTTAAAAGACTAAATTTTTCACTTAAAAATCTCGTGATTTCATTTTTGGCCGAAGAACCAGAAGGAGCAAAGGAAATGAGAGGATACTTACAAATACCTTTGACCTGCCTCCAGTCTGGGTCGGGCAAAATGCAACCAATCCTTTACACCACATCACTACATATCACATACTACATGTAGTGTAGGGTGCCCGTGTTCCTGGGCCAAGAAATCCACGAATCACATTTCAAGTGAAATTCTTATTCACCAAAAAGTACCACATTCATGAATTGACCTCGAAACGCTGAGAAAAAAAAACCTGCGCAGGGCTTCATGGCACACAACATTTTTGGTACCTGTCCCTGGAGCGTAGACAAAAAGGTTATCCCTGCAGCCTGTTCTTAAGCATGCCCACGTACAACTGCGAGTAGGATAAACAGGGATTTGTCAGCCCCACCCCCACCACCTTGAGGGACTGGCCTTGGCTCTCTTCAACATGGCAAAGCAACCGACAACTGCAGCCTCTAGAATTGAAATGAGGTGTAGGAGGTAACTTTTAAAAAAGAAGTGGGACAATTTTGCTACTTGGGGCGTGATTCTTCTCAAGCACCTCGAGACTTTTGTTACTTCATATAGATGGAGTAGAGCTATGAATACCGGACAGAATACTGAGTCTGCATCAATTCTCGTGGAAGTTACTTTTAAGGACAACGTTAACAGTCTTGTCATATAGTTGAACGCTCTATTCCACAATCCTGAAGTGCTGGCATTGGCCTCCTTGTCGGCCTTGGTGAAGTGGTTCCACACGAAGGACTCCAGCTCTGCCATGATGGGAATCCTTCTTTACCCTTCACTTCCGAATTTCGACTTAAATTTGGTTACTTTTCCTCTTCCTTTTTCTTTTGTTGACGACGGACGTAGGGACCTCTTCGATTTTATTGTTTGTGTACAATTCAGCTGACACTTAAGAAAGGCGTGATGATGGAGATCCCGGGAAGGGTGACATCTTATCCTTAGACAAAGCTTTTCAGGATGGTGGCCTCAATGCAAAAGGGGTCAGGGTTACAGGACTGCAACCTTGAGGTGTAGCAGGTGTGGTGTGTTCCTCAGGGATGGAAGGAGTTCAGTAACTCTCAAGTTGTAGACCAGTTCAGCCACACATGTTAGTGGTTTTTGACGAAATGTATGATGTTCACTTAGGTACGTTTGTTTGAATTTTTCACAAGTATATATGTAGGTCTCATGGGGTGAGGGGGATCTGCAGCATGTTGTAGTGATTGATAGTAAGGAAGTCCTGGTCCAGAGCAATGTTAAAGAATTAGTCTTTCGTCAATAATATGGGGTCAGGTTTGACATGAAACAGGTCAAAAATTGGGACTTTTGGAGTCACTTGGATTGTTGCGATCAAATGAGTACCCGTTTCATTTTGCCATCCAGTTCGTTTTCACTCATTCCGATTAAGAGATCTTCCTGCTGTTCGTCCATGTTTTGCACTCTGTCTTTTCAGTCATCAAGTTCAATATGACTTGCTTTTCCAAGTCCAATTGCCACAACTTGAGGAAGCAACACTGCACCATTTCCGGTTGCCAACATAGGTGCTCTCCTGCTTATTGTTCTCCTTTTGCTCATGGTGTCATGTGACTTTTGAATGTCTTTTGTGGATTGTGTCAATTTTTCATTTTCTCTAGCACTCCAAATGTACAAGATGTTGTATTGAGTGTCGGAGAACGTCACTGCAGGCTAGCTGGCCAGTGACTGTCCTTACCTGGGAAGATCTACTGACTCTGCCACCTTCAATTTTTATGACTCGAGCTAATGGCCATGCTCCACGTGTTGTGATTTCTGCAGAGGTCAGGACAAGATCTCAATTTTTTTCGGCGTTTTTGTTGGCCATTTTGCCCTCTCTTGGAGAACATGCATCATATGACCTCAACTGAATCAATTCAATGCCAAGATTGTCAGTACAAATTATGCATCGACATTTCACACATGGAGTTTTGTGCAAGCCAGGTTTAGCTGGCCGACTCTTAGGGCTTGAATAAGCGTCCATGTGCTATCCTTGATGGTGTGGTTGGTAAAATTCCTTGTGTATCGTCATGGGAAGCTGTGGGAGGCCCATCATTTACAAATGCCTCTACCTCATAGCAGACAATTCATAATGTTTGTTCATAAAGGCCAGCTGATCCTAGCACTCTGCATGTCTCTTTGACAGTCCATATGAGACGCTCCCATGTCCCTACGCTGTGCGATGTGACGATGCAGAAGAGCCCAGGATCCGCAGAGGCATGAGGAATCTCAGTGCTCATGAACCTATTCAAAGTACTTGGCCTAATTTTCCTCACCTGCCAGATGAGCGTGTGGTGGACCCCTCTTTTGTGACATGATTGTGTACATGTCACAGTGCAACGCTCGAATTACACTGAGCTGCTTGATGACGGACATCAGCCTCAGCACCTAGAATCTGAAGACTCCTAGAAACAATGTCATAGTGATCGTGGAACTGCTGATTGGGGAGGCGATTGTTCGCAATCTCCGACCACTGAGGATTGCACATGAATGCGATGAAAAGATCTGGAGCACCCCCATATTTCTTCACGTAGGTCATGGCATCGTGGGTCTCTTCATCCATGTATCACGGCTTGGTAAAGGAAGTAGCAAGTATGACCAGCTGACTGATATTGGCCACCTTGGCTTCTTCATGAATGGCATCTTGAAGGTGGATGGAACTCTCAGCTCGAAGTTCCTCCTGGTGCGTATGGATGTAGGGCAAGCACGATGCTTCCATCTTGACATTCATGTGAGTAAATGGATTGGTTGACCAGGTTTCCAAATTGAAGCAGGGCATTGTCATCTCCCTAGTGAGGCATCAATTGATGTTATTTGAACTGCATGGAGGACACGCATCTGTTCATGGACTGCTTTGTGACTGGATCTAGCAGAGAGAAGTTGAAGTGGTACCTATACCGACCGTTACACAAGATCACTGGGTAGTGCAGTCAGCCTTGCAGGTCCTTGATGCTCCTCAGTGTCCTCTCTACATGAGGACAATGTCACGAGTGGACTATGGGTCATCCAACATGACCGCAGCCATCTCCTCAGTTGTAGGTGCATTGTAAATTACAAAGCATCATTACAGTGTGTAATGATTTTTGCACAGTCCTTGCCACACGTAATTTCCGCAAGTAGAACCTTGCTTCACACGTTTCTTGAGGACGACTTTTGTAACCAAACGTCTAACTCAGATGCTCAAACATAATGTTGAGTACAGAGGTTCTGCCTAATTTGGCACTACAGTGCTCAAAGTACAGCAAAGGGGAGAGGGAGGCACGCCAGAGAGGCTGGGATTTTAGCTTTTGGTGACACTGGTTGAGTTGGGGGAGTCACGACGATGCCACTTTCTTCCGCACATGTACATGTCTTTCGTCATATGTCTTGAATATATGTATTACACTGTTGGTCCGACTGCCGTCATTGCACTAGTGTCGTAGCTGATCATGTTGGTATTCGTCAGACTGGCAGCTTCCTGAAATGCTTTTGACGTCGTGACGTAAAAAATATTCATGAAACCTAAAAAATACGTTGAATAAAGACCAGTGGTCCACGGGAGGGAGGCACAGAAAATCAGTGAAAAAAGTACATGCTTTAACAAGATAAAATATGCGCGTGGGAGACATTCATCAGTTTTTAAGATTTTTATTAGGAATCAGGAACAAACTTTTACGCATTTTTGCCCCAGGATCACTTTCTTCAAACTTTCTTTCTCCTACTTGATTCTTGTTATAGTCAGCAGCATAATGGAAGGTTGTGCCTGCCTACACATGCATGACTTAAGTCATTCATGTGATCCACTGTCTATAGTTATAAAGGCATTATTCGTTTTTCACTCCTGTACACACTAGAGCTACATGGCAAACTAAGTATTTATGAAACGGTTGTGTTAAGGCACATTGGCCAAAAGCTGGCACAATGACTTGTGCAATCATCTCTTCGTCAAATTTGCATAGCTCTTTCAGCTTCCCTCCTCTCTCGCCATAAATCTTCTCTGTGTTCGCTACCAAAATCTGTCTTGCGGTCGGCTTTTCCCGCATTTATCACTCTTCAGAGAGAAGCTCTATAATATTAGGGGTCCTTTCTGCGCTCTGGCAAGAATAAGCTGAGGCTAAGTTAAATCATCCACCTGAGCAAAGGCTTTCGTGAGGCCGGCATCAACATGGGACTCATTGAGACACCTCAGTAAAGGTTTGGTGGGTCAAAATGCTTTGCACTTGTTTGGACCAACAACTATTGTGCAGCTCCTTCATCCAAAATGAGCACTTGAATTGGTGAAAGACTAGAGTCTGCACAGCTTCTGGCATTGTCAGAAACCCTGGTTGTTACTTTCAAGCTGATGTGCGAGGTTCTCCTCAAGCAAAGAGTTAAATGAGAGCCCTTTGGCCACAGCAAAAGGCAGTTGGCTCGTGTGTTTTTTAAATTTGAATCAGCACTGCTTGTTATCGATTGTGCGCTGCTCCAAAGGAGGTCTTTTAGACCTTGTTAAGGCTCGTGACGATAACTATGGATAGTGTGTCTGCACTGCGATGTAGTGTGACCCACCCTGGTTACTTATGAAGTAAAATCCTGTTGCCTCAAAGCATCATCGGTCATGCAAGATTAAAAAGTCTGTGCTCCTGTATGCTTATAAGATATTCCGATGGCAAAAAAGTAGGAGCACATCGTAACTTTTCATCAGAATTCTTAAGCAAGGCAAGTCCAGGACATGACAAAACAAACTGCTGCTATAGAAATGATAGCACGACACACAAGTCTGTAGGAACAGGAAAGCCTAAACTCTGTTCGTGACTGGAATGGGAAATAGCCTTGGGCGACGTTCTAGAACTACTCGAATTCGATGTCGATATTCGATATTTTTGCATTAAGTATTGCCGTGAGGCAATTGAGGTCGCCGTACAGACACTGTTGAGCCCAGTCACCCTCTAACTTCTGGACTCGACTGCAATGGATCTCGCTTATATCGGACAACGCTTAAACAGGAATCCGACAAATTACCGAGTCCAAAATCAAGCAGTAGATAAAGTATCGTGATTAATGTAAACGCTATCGTTCATATGGACAGTGGAGGAGAGATGTTCTGTACTGCTACATTGAATGACATGAAACCAAAACCAAAACCTTTCTTCATAGGGTAGGATGTGGCAAAAAAAACAATGTGTCGTGAGACGCCAACAAACTCCAACACGCCATCCGACGTGCTCATATGCAGCCCCTTACAATGACCATTTGGACGCACGTTTCACCGGACAAAGCAGTCTGTCCAAGGGTGTCCGAAATAAGCGGGATTCACTGTATATCGAAACCAGACGAAATGGGAGTTCTTGAAAAGGGGAACCCGAAAACCTTGAAACTCCGTTACTAACCTAGGTTAGGCCAGGGCTTAGGTTAGATAAGAGGTTTGGGTAGGTTAGGTTACGTTTATGTAGGTTGGTCCCAGTTCCCGGGGGAGAAAAAAAATTTAGAACTTTGAAGATATCAATATCGCCTCGACATTCCAAAGTCATTCAACATTGATGCGCAATCTTTTAAATTACTCGATGGCGATATCGATGTCGGTGTATCAAGGGAATTAGTACAAAAACAATGATCATCTGATGAGAGAAAATCTCACATCTATCAAAAATCCACGTTCGCCTGACCTGTGACTCTAGCGTGAGGTCCCCCCCCCATACGAGGATTCTCCACAACGTCAGGGTGGTGCATAAAGTGGGAACTGCTGCCGCTGACAGTGAGAAAAATTTATGCAAATTTAGCATCTGGGTAGTTGACAATTTTCCACAAAGTGCAGCTGCCCCCGCAGAGAAAAATATGATAAAGCTGTTCCTAAAATCAATAATTTTTTATGGCAAGAAGCTTCAGCTGCTTTTACATCCTCTTCCGGGAGGGTCGTTTTCTTCTTCTTTGTGCTCTAAGAAACAGAGTTATATCCGGCAGTCCTATTAGTACAAGTGACTTTTTGTATTTCATCAATGATTGCTGGAGGGAAACTTTTCGAAACAGACAGATCCTTTGCGGTCACAGTAGTTTTAAGTTGTCCTATTGATGTATTGATTTTGAGCCCAGGATTGAGACGTGCCTGCTTACTTCATCCTCCCTTCCTCACCGTATAGTTCAAGGTGAGGTAGGGGATGATACTGAAATTACCACCGTAGTGCGCATCGAAGTAAATTGCTCTTCTCTTCATGAGAAATTCGATGTTGTACTCCCTGTGGCACTGGAGGCCGTTGGCATGGAGGTGCCCCCACCCCCTGGCCGCGCTGTGCACCATGTGTGGCAGCTGCAAGGGCAATCTGTTAAATGGGGACAATAATTCAGCTGCCAGAGTCAGAAAAGGCCCATGAGCAACACTGAATTTGCATTTATTGACTGCCAGAGAGGTCATAACTGCCACCCCAGAGAT
>JAAUXU010084365.1_pt1 | contig 20866 bp, 23 predicted proteins | sample 7278151 | NCBI WGS metagenome assembly JAAUXU01 (sample SAMN14350113, study PRJNA611818) | marine sediment metagenome | isolation source: surface marine sediment (1.8m) | place: French Polynesia: Moorea | collected 2018-08 | reverse complement strand
TTCGCTGTACTATGCTGCAACGGGGCCTCTGCACTGACTCATTGCCGTCGTGCCTTCTCAGAAATAAATGACCAGCTATTACGTCTTTCCCCCCTCTTTCCTGACTATACTTATTTCTGCTCTGGCTGCAGAAAGGGGCTGTTGGGGCTGCTATAACTGCACCATTCAATTTCGGTACAGCCTGCTGCTCGCAAACGCTACATGTACCTTACCGGCAGAATATGGAAACGTGAAAGCGAGCACTTAAAACTATGCCAAGTTCACAATTCCGAATTAGACTTCTTCTCCCCTCTTCAAATCTTTAGGCACCACATCCCTAATGCCTTTCTGAAAACATAGTCGTTGGCCTTCCCGAGCTGGCACCGTCCACCCACGACACATTAAAAGTCCTGTCATATCCTAAAGAAAAAAGAAAATCCAACCAATAATCTCGCCGTCGTGCAGTAGGATTAAAGATGGAGGAAGGCGAGACTGAAGAGAAAGTGTACCAAAAGTTACATTACGCAAAAGTGATTTCTTAGAAGGCTGCCTCTGCCACTGCTGCTCCGTACCACCTACTGGGCCTCCGTAATTACGAAAGGGTTGGGGGGAAGAGGCTTAAGGCAGAGGGTCGGATAAATAGAAAACCATCGTTACCGTGGGAGGGCGGACGGATGACTGGCAGCATGACTTCGGCGCGCAGAGTACTATGTCGTTTCGCCAGAGTTTCTACTGCCTCGGAAAAAGATAACTGCAGCATAGATAGTACCTAGAATGAATCCCCTACGGCTGAGCCGGAGTTGTAAGAGGAGTTGGGCGGGGGAGACTGAAACAAATGTTGGTCTATGTATTCGCTCTATTCTTCTCTTTCTCCCTCGATTCAAATGCGGTAGACCTATAAGTACCTCTGCTAAGACTTTTTACGACAGTCTAAGTCGTAGAGCCTTGAGCGCTCAATGCTGCATGGGTGAAGTGTGGGCTAATGAACGACGCCCTATCAATTAACTTTACAACATGCCCTAGCAGTACCGTGCTGGTGCGAAGGTGCAGAGAGCAGCTGAATGCCGGACCGGCGGGTGCGCTCTGTTCCCAAGAGTCTGATCTGCACTTTTCGCACGCCGGGATTTTCATCAATTTGCTCCATTTCTGTTCAACTTTGCCTATGGGAAAAAGAACCCCCCTCCCTGATGGTGTGCAGCACTGGGTTCGGTTCGTGTTCGCGGCCTAAGAGGGCGCCTCGACCGTTTGATTGATATGCATTCATTCATTGTTCACTGAAAGTAACGTGCTTGGCAAACAGGAGCATTTGGTGGCTCCGATGTAGCCAAGTCCTGCCACATGCGGGCTCCATACACCATGAACAGGTTGGTGCACTACGTGCGGCAGGACACGTCGCTCTCAGCATACTACAAAGTGACCGTTGGCGCCAGGCAGAGCATGCAGCCGTTGTAGCAACACTATCACCTGCATGTGGTAACTGCTTCTTTCCTTAGCCACCACTCGTTGCCAACCACCTACCTCATGATGGGAGGGTCCCCCTCTTTTTGGTTGGCTGCTACGACTGCGATCAATCAATCCATCAGAATGGAATTTTCAGTCGACAACGCCCTTTTCTCTAAAAGTCACTCAACGAAGCTTTCTCATTTTTAGTCAAGCTGGTGGGCGGAATGACAGATTCCTTAGGAAATTTCTTCTCTCTCTTCCTCGGCGCTGGCGATGCCGTTTTTACCCTTTCAGGAGCGGATGACGAAACCTTCAAAGCATTTTATGGGACTCTAAGGGGGTAAAACGGAAACGCATCATCGCACAGCCACTTTAGTTCCATCCTGTCTTGCGCACCACCTACATTCGTAACCAGTGGGAACAGCTTTTGACGTAGAAAAATGCAATCCGTCGCAACAATTGCCTTTCTCAATTTGACGTTACGTCGCGCACGTTCCACTGAAACTACTTTTGCTGCATTACTGCTGCTCAAAAAGACATAGACATGCATCAAAGCTGCAGTGCCGATATAACGCGTAAAATGAGACGAGGTGCTGGAAAAGAATTGTTCTCTCACCCATATAAATCTCAGCATTTGGCGAAATTCCATTTCCCCCATTTCCATCCCCTGACTCGTCGTCGACGACGCTTAAACCCTCTTCCATCACATCCTTCCACTAGGTAGGGACTTCGAGTCACCTCTCAGAAAAAGGAGAGGAAGAGGAGAATCTGCTGAGCATTCTTTCAGCTTCCTCGCCTGGTTAGCTATACTTCCTTCCCACAGGCGGAAAAATCTTAAGAGCGAAAGCAAAAAAGGGGACAGGAATGAGGGACCTCCTCTCTCGTCTCTCTTCTTCCAAAAAGATAAAAAAAGGGGTCGTCGGTCCAAGTAGGCACGTGTAGTAGAATCAACAGTACCAGCATCCAAAGATAGCTGCTGCGACAAAAGGCTCCTGTGGAACCCAAGTTGTCGAGGACAACTGATGATGATAAAAGCTTGGATGACGAAGGCTGGAGGAAAAAAAAGAGTGACGAAGCTATTGTGTCCTCACTAACAAGTCATTCCGATCACGCACCAAGAGAGAGAGAGAGAAAGAAAGAGAAGACTGCCACCGAAGTTTCCCCTTCAGCTACACGTGTTACTTTGGCGTCGCCTCTCTCTTTCCCACTTTTACACGTCCAAAGCTTTGGAGAGAGAGAGAGAGAGAGAGAGAAAAGTAGGGGTTCGGAGTAGTAGTCACAGGCCCAACAACAATAACAAGCACCGCCATCACCACCAGCCCTTCTTCCCTCTCTTTCCGGCACTAGATATAGGGACAGCGGACAAAGGCGGCGGATTTCTTTGCACCAGATCAAGGAATTCTTGATACGGATGGTGAAAAGAAGTGGAAAGCTGCTGCTGCTTCTTCACAGTCAGACAATGGGGCGCTTCATTGGTCATTCAGAGCATGCACTGGAGGAGGCAATCGCCTGGTGGGAGATAGTGAGGTAAAGCGGCCATTTTCAAAGAGTTAGAAAAAAGGAACGTACCTCAGAGGGACAAAAATGCCTCCTCAGTTGGGTAGAAAGGCACTGTATGGTCCATGCTGAAAATCGAGAAAAAATTCGACGACTGGGAGCTGTCCGCCTTCCTTTCTTTTCTCGGGTACAGTAGGAAGGCCTTTCAATCAAGGACTCCTTTTTTTCTCTCCGAATGCAAAGCCATAGACAGCTTTTCAATTGAAGAGCCCTCTTCTCCTTGGCGAAACAAGGAGGAAGCAGAGGAAAAACCCCGTCTGCTATCCTAAGACCGGTGCGTGCGCGCGCGTGTGTGTGTGTGTGTGTGTGCGTGCGCGCGCGCGTATGTGTGTGTGTGTGTGTGACAGAGAGAGGGGGTCGAGCCTGTGTGCTTCCTAGAGCAATGTGTCACACAAGAGGGAAGGAGGAACAAAAAAAGAAGCTTCTTTTTGCTGCAGAAAGGCTCTTTTTCTCCTTCCCCTTGCCCCAAGGGCAAAAGGGGTCACATGCGCAACCAATCTTTCCCTCCAGCGCAGCTCAGGAAAAGTGCGCAATGCTACTAGTATTTTGTCCTCGAGAGAGAGCGAGAGAGAGAGAGAGAAGCTTGTAGTATTATTATCTCTCCGAGTGTGCACATACCGACGCTACACCACTTGATAGACATCCAGGTACTCGCGGCAGTCCTTTTGCTGGCGATGTTCCTCTCGTCTGTGAGTTTGCATCACACACAGAGAAGTCCCTGCAGAATCGTGTTGGCTCCATCTAACCCGTTCATGGACAGATTATCCTTCACGCGGGCTCATTTTAAAGGCAAATGAGGGATACTTTTTATTGTGAGCATATCACAGGTCAAATCTCTACATTTGACCTGGGGGGGGGGGGGACGGGCGCAAATTTCTTTGAGGCAGAGAGTTTTGCTCTTTCCCCCAACTGATTCACGTGCTCTACAAATCATGCCCTCATCGATCGCCTCCAAGATTTGGTCTGCATCAGCTCAAAAAGCGACCGGCAACTTAACTTACCGGGTTGAAAGAATTTCTGCAAACTGAGCTCTCAAAGTCCGTTTTCTGTTGTTCGTACAAAAATATCAATTTCGCAGAAAATAGCGAAATTGGCATTTTCAATAGTCATCCACTTATTCTGGCTGACACACATTTTTGCAATTTAGGAGTTATAAACAGAAAATCTCCCTCAATATCTTTTTAAAAAAAGGTCCGAGTGCAGAATAATCCGTTCACCGTGTGCGTCGACGCAGCCCACACAAGATTGAGCAGGTCCTTCAAGATCACCCTGTATTACATCGTCTAAGAAAACCATTTGTACTGTGTAGACCATACAAAGAAGTCACAGTCAAGAAAGCAAGTGCACCAACAAAAGCTTGCATTAGGAGTGCACAATGAGTACAATATAACGTACCGTGCTCACCTCTTGTATGTACCATGCACAAACTGTACGGGACAACCCTGGGTGTTCAGGGAGTCACTACTGCTACAAAATTGCCTCCTGACACGAAAAGTAGCAGCAAGGTGAGAAAGAGACCTCGTGTAGCTCCAATTAAGAGCTTACATAGCAACAAGCAACGAGTCCGTCACATAGTATGAAAGAAAAGAAAAAAGTTGTGATTCTTCTCGAAACAAATCTTTCTACATATACGAGTTTTGGGGAACTCTTCGACCCACCCACTTTCGTCCCTTCTTCTTCTGGGGAATCAACTTGGTTTCCCCGGCTTCGAAGGGAAGAAAAACTTGCGTTGCCTCGGCAACTTTTCTGCGCTTCATTCCACCCTTCTTGCCCTGGCTCTTCTTCCTGCCCCTGTTCACCTTCGCCTGTGCCTTCTCCCGCCCTTCTTGAGGATAGTGCGACGACGAGGAGGTGCCACCTACGACTACCCAACAAAAAACTCGCGCCTGTTGCATGCATGCATGCGAAATGAAATGGAAAATAAACGCAGGGACAAAAAAGGGCAATATTCGTGAGAAGCTGTTGGCTTGGAGACGACGACGACGCAATATGGGAGACAATATGCCGTTGAAAACTTTTAAAGGCCTTGGCACGCAGCGCCATCTTGCTATTGCCTACTTATGCCCGCACATGCACTAACCAGTTCCAAGTACAACTAGACTGTGCGTACACTTGAGCATAACCGTACTGTACCGTGCGCGCGCATGTACGGTAAATAGGCATTACCTCAACTTGCATTTACCTACGAGCTTGAGTATCGGCCAGGAGGGAAAGTAAGGAAGGCTCCTATATCGGGTTATGTTCAAGGTGCTGCCGCCTGCTCCATCTTTCCCCTTTCCTTTCCTTTTCCCCAATGGGGGCCACCCCCTTGAGGTGGAGGGAAACTTGTCAAGTTATGTCAGGTCTAGATTTTCATGTGTTGGAGTCTCACGCGGCGGCTTCGCCTCTTTCTTCAACTTCGTTCTTAAAGGATTTGCCAACAGCGGCAGCTTTCTCTCTGACAGGAGCAGCTTAAGGACAACTGCCTCACTCACTAAGGATATGCATGCAAAGAACAGTTGGCCTTCTTTTCTTTACCGCCAACAGCAGAGCGCGTGCTACAGGAGGAGGCCACAGAGGGGCCCTTCAACAACTCTCGAGCCCAGGGAGAAAAGCTGGAAATGCCAGCATGCGAATGCGAGAGAACGTCTTTTCTCTTTTTCTTCATACAGGTAGTTGTAGTCGTTGTAGTCGTCGTCGTCGTCGTCGTCGTCGTCGTCGTCGTCGTCGTCGTCGTCGTCGTACTGTGCCACGAACAAGCCGAGGTTGGCAGTGCTTAGGCAGGAAGAAGCTACAGTTGTACGAAACAGACCCTCCGGTACATTAGTGGCGGGGACAAGCAGACTGCGAGGCATCCAGGGTATCTGTACGCGTTCGCGCATCATGCTTGATGAGAAAAGAACCCCTGTAATTACTTATAGCCAGCATAATTGCTGTAGGAGAGCGCGAGAGAAAGCGAGCAGGGGCGAGAACGCATTATGTGCCCAAAACGATCCTGGTGAGAAAGAGTCTCCCCTATGTATTGGACGGACTCGTGTGACTTCCCGTTTGCATACGAAGAGGAAGTCGTTACTGTAGTCAATGTAAAGATATACAGGACTGTTAGTGGCAGGAAGGACCTCTTAATGGCTTGAGACGCATTTCTTCCTCTTTCACCCAGGATTTCTCTCTTTTCTGCCACCATGAGGATGGGAGGGGGGAAGAGGAAAGGGGCCAAAGGGAAAGAGTTCTACGAAATTGTCGGTGCGAATGGGATTCCCGGGGAAAATCCGGCCGAGTGAACGAGCCGGCCGTAACTCTTCAATTTAAGTTCGGGAAATACCACGTATGTCTTGGACGCTGCATACGCCACAACGAGGGAGGGAGGGGGAAGAGAGCGCGACAATAATGTTTTGCCAGGCTTTAGACGAAGGGGAGGAGGAAGACTAACTTACGATAATGTCGAAAGTTTTCTCTGCCCCCTTCGGGAATAATAATACCACCCGCTCTATTACAGGAAAGGAAAGAAAAAGTCACCGTCCTCGTCAACCGGGTGAAGGACAAACTAATCGGATTTCTCTCCTCGGGGGGAAAGCGGACAGAAAAGAGGAAACTGCTGGAAAGGAGGAGCCATTTTCTCCTCGTTCCGAAAACAACTGTGATTGTCTGTCACTTATCGCGCGATGACTGAGCCGTTCGAAGTCCTTAAAGCCACCAATTAGATAAACAGAGGACAAAAAAATTTCCCTGCAAACACCGGGTGCGTTCAATCTTTTTTTCGGGCAAAAACCATCTTGGCCCATCGACCGGTGACTGGTTCGTCCTCGTCCCAAAACTTCAATTTCGGCTCTCCTAAACTTCTTATGAGGGGCTTATCTCAACTTATACCTCAGTCATTTATTTGTCGGTTTGACTTTTTCTGGTGAGTTTGTCCCCCTTTCGTCTAAAATAAACCTCCTCTTCTACGTAGTGACTGCTTTCCGAATAAGTTAGCTAGCCTCAGGGTCTTAGAGAAGAACCCCGGCCCTGAATGGGGGTGGACGACACGCATGCATTTCTTTTTTAACCAAAAATAGTTAAACTGCGCCTGCAACTGCCACATCTACACTTCTGCTCCCGTCCTAACTTCTCACGGTTTGCGCCACTTTCCTGGAGTTAACAAATCGTCTTAGGACTCACCTAGGATTTCCCCGAAGAGCCGCGTGGTGAAGGGCGTTGAAGCCATTGTTGTTCGTAATCATGATATCGGCGTTCCTCTCGAGAAGCAGGGCCAACATATCATCTCGTTTCTTCGATATGGCGTCGTGCAACGGAGTATCTCCTTCTGAATCCTGGAAGAAGAATTGTAGAAGAAGAATTGTTGACGCTGCCTGCAGAGTGGGCTGGGTGGGCACTTCAAACGTTGTAGTATGCAGTAGTCTAGTGGCACGCACATCTTCCTCAAGAAGAAGATTTCAATGCTGAACGTGGTGCCTTGGAGCGAATCTTTGATTAATGTTCACAGGCGGGAATCTTCCTTTACTGGCTCGCCTGATAGTAATGACTAAAACACTATAGAGCAGTGATTAACGAAGAAATAAGCCCTGGCGTGCATCCTTCTTATTGCTATTCTAGCCCATCCGTTACGTAGGTTACGCGTCGGCAACACATGCGTGCGTACGTATGAGCACCATCTCCTTACTCACAGTAAGAGAACGAGCCACTTTGAAATTCTCTGGCTCACTCTATCTCCCCCCCTGCATTCATCCTTGCAGCCAATATAACCGATACGTCCAGACTTTCAGAGCTAAGCCAGGCAGAGTGGCTTTCAAATTGAAAAGACGAGAAAACACAAGAAGCCTTCTGGCCTCCTAAGAGGAGAGCACTAAACTCTCGTACTTAACCTGCTCCCTTTTCCATGCTGAACAAAAGTAAGAATTAAGACATGTCTGAGGCCAATCATAAAGTGAAAGAATTGGTAGAGATTACGGGGTTGCCTGCAGATTGGTCGGATGCACTGAACATACTAGCTTTAGCACGATTCAAGCCCATAATGTCTCGTGTATTTGGTCCACTCCAGGAATGCCAGCAGACCGTGCATTTGCGTCCCTCTGACACTCAGGCCTCCTGGCCTTAGCAAATTTTAAGTTGCTACTGATGGTTGTCAGTTATTTCAGTGTCGTGTAGCAACAACTTTGTAAAGATAAAGTTGGGATCTGATTGACTTGGGTCATCAGAGGGCTCAAAAGAATGGTCAGTCTGACAACCAAGTCAGACTTGAAGACATTCGGAACAATTTCGGTAGGATAAGGAGGGGCTTTCGGATGGGCTTGGACACTCGGATCATGCACAAGGCGCTCTAAATCATGGGCAGCCTCATTCTCGTTACAAAAGCGAAGCTAGCTCCGGGATACCATGTTCAACTGCTGCAGGATCAATATGGGCAGCAGATAGACATGCTACAGTTTATTTTTCATGCAAAGTTCCAAGGTATGTACGTCTTTAGAGCCCATCAGAGAGAAAAAAAAGCGGCTAGAGCTGAGGAGGAGCCACTGAGCCTCGCATTTTACGAGTGAAGACTTCTTGAAGCAACCAAGCATCAGCAGCACAAAGTAACAAACAATTCAAAGCTTCATAGGTATTACCTCTTTGAGTGCTTTTACTCCAAATAATATTTAAAAAGGCAATTTTGAAGTTCTTGTGCAATCACTTCTCTTTTTTATTACTCAACCTCCCTGTTAGAGGAAGAAGATCAGAGACCTGTGTGTGTCTGCTGCATTGTTGTGTGCGCAACACTGAAGAGAAGATAGGGGAGGACACATATTTTGCTCTAATCGTTGCAATAAGTAGACAGATTAGGTTAGGCATAAGCGCATGCTGACTATGCAATACTTCTTGTGCATGAAGTTACAGTGATTTTCACATTGGTTTTTAAGCAAATTATGCAAAGAAACCCCGAAGGTTGGCTTCGTCTGCCTACCTGAGAAGGAACCGTGCCGGGGGTCACGACCTAGCTGCACTGTTAGCTTAGCAGCAACAAACTGAGGCATGCGGACACAGAATGGTTCCAAATAACACCGATCACTCCAAATCAATCTTTCCATCAATGTCAAAACCTCCTCTTCCCCTGCTTTATAAACTTTGAAGCAATTGCATTTTCGAACTGCTCATAATTCAGACGCACCCAGCACAGACCACCCCAAAGTGACGATCACCACCGTTATGAAGTCAATCACATAATTTACGTCGCAATAGGTACTTCCGCCAATGTGTTGAAAAAGGCAGAGAAGGTTGGACTGCCCAAGTGGATGCTGACCTTGTTCTTCCTCGGAAAGCTCTTGGTCAGGTTTGCTTCTAAAAAGAACTTTAAATGTTTCCTCTGAATGAGGCCTTTCGTACACTGACAACTGAAGGTGTCTAATGTCTCATCCAAGCATGAGCTCTGGTTGACCATGATCATGAAGGAGAAAGTCGTCAGGTCCATAGAGCTCAAAAAGAGCGTGTTTAGGGCATTTATGTCTATGATGTCAGGCTCAAACTGGGTAAAATTATCTGCAAGCTTGATCAATAACCTTATCTGAGAAAAATTGGAGTCATACTTATTAAACTTCTGACTGATGTCTGACTTGCCATCTTTGATAAACGTAATTGCAGTACTTTAGACCATGTGTTCCAGTGCCTTAGTCCATACATTGCAGTGCTGATCATACACGGATGCACGTTTAAGAGTCCACACTTTCAAATTTGCCACCTTTCTCTCCTCATAAGTGACGAAGTGACGAAATGATCTGATTCGCTGGTGATTGACAGCTGATTGACAAAGGATATTGACTACAAAAATATTCGGTTAAAATCTTCTGTCAAGGCCTGTCAAAGTGGCTGGTCATGGAGCACAATGCCTTGTAATCCTTATTCTCCATGTGCCTGGCGAAACTTTCACCGAGGTTGCACATGACTTGAAGTGTACTTGCCACTCTACGTAAAAGTCGGTGTCTCCCACCACGTGCTTCTCGCCCACAAGACGCTTCGAGGTTATCGGCGTCGCAAAAGCTGGAAATCGGCCGGACAAGATGGACCCCCCCCCAGCGCACACACGCGTGCGCGCTCGCGCGTGTCCTCGCGCTTTAAGTATTAGATGGAGCAGGGAACCGCCCAAGCCCCTGTGAGAAAGGTCAAAGTCAGAAAGGCCAAATGAGCTTGTGGAGGCAGTCAGGGACACCATCAATGATGGGATGGGCGAGGTGACACAAAAGGCAAGGGAGGTTGATGTCTCCAGGAGGACAATGCTACGTCTAGTCCAGGAAGATCTCCAACTCAGCAGTTACAAGAGGACCCCTAAGCAAGCTCTAGTTGAACTCAGTGACCTATGTGGGATACCTGAGACCGGTGTTTCCCGGGCCAGAGAGAAGAACAGGACGGAGTGGTGGTGGTTGCAGCAAAGGGGTGCTAGATGCCCCACCGCTGGTGCAACCCAAAAATCTTGTAAGCACCCCTAAATGATGATGAGAAATACCCCGATTTCACTAGGAGTAACAGGGACGGGACGATGCACTTGAAACTAAAGTTACGATGACATTATCTACCGTATACAGTAGATACATTATTTCTACCTCTTATCAGAACCTAATCTTGAGCACAGACAAAAAATCTTTCCTAACAATCATAAGTCCTTTTTTCCTGGGTGAATGGCAGCGCACAATGGCAGAGCTCAGTGTCTAGACATGCTATCCAAGGATTCATAGATTCACTTTCCTTATCCTCTGAAATACGCAGGCAGCGCGCCTCTTTGCTGCACGAGATTTCAGTGTTCTCCCCTTACCACTCTCACAACAGACGAACCAAAGATTACTTTTTCTCCTTCCCAGTGTCATTTCTATCCTTCTCTACTTTGCCGCTACCAGCACACAGCTACGAAGTAAGCGTTAGCTCTGCCAGAAGGAATTGGTTTCAGGGGAATTCTGTTTTTGGGCCCTTGGTGGAATTACAGGCTGCTCTAATGGTAGGAACGAAAGAACCAACAACTGGTACTGTTTTTATATACAGTGTCTTTCACATGAAGTGGGCGATTACAAACGCCTGCAGCTGTAACCTGTGTTAACCAATGCTGTTGACTAATGCCCCTCACCATACATCCCTAACTGAGCTCCAGTTGGTGCTGAAAACATATTTGTAGATTTCTAGCAGATATTTTCCTTCATGTGGCAATTCAATTGGTTCGTGATGATCCAACTTTCACAAGGTTGCAATGTTCTTCAAGAACGATTTTGGCACAAGGGTGGCATCAGCCACATTGCTTAGCACATCTGGCCAGCATCTTCACTGAACTTCAATCCACTAGCCTTCTTCCTTTGGTCAGTTTGTGAAGCCAAAATTTAAGACAAAAACCCTCAAAATCTTGCTGAAGTGAAGGCAGTTGTGCACGAGGTAGCCAACAGCATAGACGCAGACACCCTGGAGCTAGTGGAGAACAACTTTTACCGCAGAGCTCAGGTGTGCATACAACAAAATGAGGGTCATTTTGAACACCTCCTGTAAGCTCCCCAGATAAAACGTGAACTTTGCTTTTGTCGATGATTAAAAATGGACCCCAATTGTGGAAAAATAGATATGGGACAGCAATATTGGTGAGCACAGTTCAGAGCCACGGTTCCTCTTTTGTATTCAAGGAGAGAGTGGAATTCGCGTCTGTTTACATTAAAACGTAGGCCATCGAAGATAGAGTTCAAGACCTCCCTGTGAGCAACCGGAGGTTCGTAGAGTTTGCTGCTGTTGTTTTTAACTTAGCTTCTTTAATCCAACAGGTCTCAACATGGTCAACCACTCCAAGAGGTTTAGCACAACAAACCTGAAGAGGAGCTCGCAATGAGTTCATAGGAGCTTTTAGCGAGCACTTCGTTGCCGATGGAACTTGGCCCTCACCCTACACTTCATTGCGGAGGTCTGCAGCAAGTTCAGAAGTTATCTGGGTAAGAAAGTGAGTGGCCGCTGATGGCGGTTACGTCGAGGATGGCCGCCATCATCGCTAGTCAGGCCTATAGTGACACACTGTACAGAATGACTGGATAATGTCACATCCCGAAGCGCAATCAAGGTTAATCGTATGCATGTCCTTCTCTAAAAAATATGCAACGCATTCTGTGCCACTGAATCTTCTTTCCTCCGATTTGCCTATGAGAGTTCATTAGAATGCAACATGAAGACGTCATCAGAAAACTATTCGCATCCCATTTTCTACCAATGCTTGACGAGAATGTTGAACTAATGGAACAAAGAAAGTCTCACACTACTGTGCGTGTTGAGAGACCTTTTCTTGAGATGATGATTTTTTTGCAGTGTTGATCATTCTTCGTGACTACCAGAGACAAAAATGCGTCGGACAGATTAATGACAAGAGCGTCCTCACTCTCATTTCTCAAGAAAGAGCAGAAAAAAAGCTGAGAGAGCGAAAACAACCCTACGTCGTCGTCCTATCTGTCTTCTTCACTGCGCGTAAATTCTCCAACTGTCGCAGAAACGTCAGAAAGCTGGAGCAACAGCAGTAGTAAAAAAAGCCAGTCAGACTGTGCTCTAACCGCAATATTTTATCCCAAAGTTGCAACGACCCTCAAGAAAGTGCAAAGTTGCTGCCACACATATGTCTACAAAGCCCTCCACTTTCATCTTTGGCAGCATTGCAGCACACCCTCGCTGTACCATAATGTCCGTGCTTACTGTACCAATATCTTCTCAAGTCGACGGATGAGTTGATTACTGGGTCTATCAAGGAGGTAACCAAGTTGGGTTCGAGATTCAGAAGAACTGAGCACATCCCTAACCTTGTATTGGAAGTTTGGGTCTCTCACTCCGCGCTACTGGCACTAAAACTTTGGAGGAAGACTTCGCCAAAGAATTCGTAATCCGATTTGCTCCCTCCTTCGTCGCAGCAAGTACGCTTATTACGAGGAGACATGTTCAAAGCAAGCGTCAGTGTACGTAGTGAATACCTTTCTACCTACCTATCGACCTACCTACCAAAGGCCCTGTTCTCCAACGCGTATTACTGCTCTCACTTGAGCAAGATCCTCTCTCATTGCACGTGCCAGCAAATCCGCTTAATGCACGGCTTACGAGAGCAAGCAAGGATGAACGCCCGGCAAGAAACCTCCTCCTCATATCCCATCCGACTTAGCTCATACTACCTTGCAAAATGAGGGCTTTAATTAACAACCTCCTTTTTTGCCTCCTCTTCACCAAACTTCTTTACATGCGAGGGTTATTGCTGTAGTTTCCCAACTGTACCTACAACATGCATACAGTACATCAACTCCTCCACTTTCATTAAAGCAAACAAAACCACGAATAGAGTCGAAAAAAAACCAAGTATTTTTAACTGAGTACAAGGACGTCAGTAATTAGCACACACAGGTATGCACGAAGGGGCTCTAACACCACGAGGAAAGTGCAATTCCTACTTACCTGCAGTGAGGGATGGCACTGGAGATCAAGCAGAGTCTTGACAACTCCTACGTGTCCTTTGTTGACTGCGATGTGCAACGCCGTCTGCCTGCGCTTGTTCCTGGCATTGAGGTCTGCGCCGGCACGAGCCAGCAGCTGCATGACAGCGGGCTCGTCGCCGAAGGCGGCGTGGTGAGCGGCGCGATCGCCATCCTTGTCCTCGATCTCTAGCTCAGCTTGATGACGCAGCAGAACACGGATAACCTGCATGAAAGGCGTGATCAGCAGTTGGTTTAAGGATCATCAGTTAGTCATCTGCTAGCTTGCCTCTAGATGACCGTTCTGTGAGGCTGCCTGAAGCGCAGTATGTCCGGCGAAAACTCCGTTGACGTTGCACTCCTCCCTAGACAAGAGTTCTTCTACCTTCTGAGCGTCACCATTGGCTGCAGCCTTTACCAGCTCCTCCGTAACATCGCTAGATACGTGCGTCTCGAACAGTTTTTTCAGCAGAGCAGACAGACGCTCTGAGGAAATGAAAGAAAGGAATTTTTCATTAAGAGTCGAGAGCTAGAAAGAAAAGTCGTTGGAATCTGATTCCTAACCAAAGGCCACTTCACGAGGGAATATGGGCGCGCAGATTACAAAATTCCATTAGTCATTCGTGTCGTGATGAATGTCTACCTCCACTAGAAGCACCCGGGATGGACCCGTCGCTCGCGACCTTGGTAACTGCCGCGGGGTTGTAAGTCCAAGAAGTTCCGCATACTTCCACCTTCAGATCATGGTCGTGATAGATTTGTTGAACTCGGCCGATCTTTCCCAGAGTCGGGGTCATAGCCTCAGCCCACTCCCCATGACCTCTTTGAAGAACCTAACGGAATAAAGAAGGACTTAGGAGTAGCATCTAGGAAAGTTGCATGTGCCTGCTCAGTTGAGTAAAGTCTCACTAACATGTATCTCACTGGCTGAAGGCAGTGGAGAAATCTCTAAATCGCTATTTCCGTCTGTCGTATACGTCCATGATTGGTAGTATCAGTATAGTAAGAAAAGGGATACGATCTATATGAAAAATCTCACATGTAATATCATTTTCCACCTAGTCCCATCAGTTATAAGTCTGGCATATATGATGCAATTGCTCCTGACCGAATGATATCATTGGTATACGTGAAATTCTACCACACTTAGTGCAAGAGCAAAAATGTTGAGTAAATGGGAAACCTAAAACTTGGAACAGTTATATCTCTGATGAGAATGAATAAAATTAATCTGCGGTCCGGTAAGGACACAGGCAAACGCTCTGAGACATCTGACAAGAAAAAATTGGTCATGTAGTCACTTCATTTCCATAGTCTTGCCTCTGTCGCACTTTGACCCGATAAATTGGTCATGCAAATTTCATGGCGATTTGGCACAAAAGCGTTTTGATTTCGCTCTGGAATTCAGTTACTACTCGGAGAGTTTCGGTCCCACTTCAATCAAGTTCTATGTCAATATGTCAAAAAGATCTGCTTCCCACTCACTTAAACCACGCACTATTTCAATCCGCCATAGCGGGTTATTTTTAACCCTATTGGGAGGTGGTGAATTATTAAGAAATAATGGATCATGGGAGGCTGGTCAATTGTTGACAAGGCACATACCCATGGGAGTTGGTCAGTTTCAGTTTCCAACATTTTTGCCCTCGCATTCGGTACCTCACATTCAAAGTGTAGTCAGTTTTATCAAGAAGCCTGATTTAAACCAATTGAGGCCACATGGACAGCTTTTCATCACCTTCATTCGTTCAATGTCCGAGCAGATCTGCACCAAGTCCCCAACAGCGAAGTGCGTGCCAGGGTCGACGAGAGCGGACGCGCCACCACCCGAGGCGCCCAGAGAAAGGTTGGTAGAGGTGAGTGAGCCCGCCGTGGAAGCGAGGGCCGCCGCTCCAGACTGGGACGAACCACTAGCAACCTTGGTTAACACGCTCGGGTTAAAAGTCCACCTGACGAAACAAATACTTTAGAAGTGAGAGAGCTAATGACGGCTCCTGTATGATGCGCCAGAACTTGCCTATTTCCGGACTTATAGGAAACAACGATGTCCTGATCCTCATCTATCCCAACGACCGTGCCCGTCTGGCCCAAGCATTCAAACATTCCATCCGTCCACCCTCCGTGGCCATGCTGCAAGTTCTGGACGACATCCAGATCCAGGTCGACGTTCACCTGGTCGCCCACCTGAAGTCCGTGTTGGCCATTACCTCCTCGTACGCTAACAGAAGAGCCAGAGCCACCAGCCCCACTCTCCCCCAAGAGAGGAAGATGATCGCGATAGACGGTTCCACCCTTGGCGTCAGAAATGCACTGCAAAGTTGATGCGTACATTGGCAAATGCAAGACAGTTAAATCGCATACTTTATAAAGCCAAAAACAAAGCACCCAGAGAAGTCTGCCTTCCACATATGGGACGACCACATGTGAGTTTTATCTGAAATACGAATACTCTCGTTGAAGATTGCCTTAAGATCACCTTAAGATCCGCTTGTCCTTCAAATCCTACTCGGTAAAGGTTCTTGGCACCCGTGTCCCAGATGATGTAGGCGGCAGACCTGGGACTTGCTGCCGACCAGTCCTGTATCTCGGTTACTTTTCCGCGGCGGCCATTGCCGCCATCCTGATCCTCCCACTGCCAATCGACGCCACGAATGACACGCGCACCGGGAAAGATTCCTCGGATCGGGAGCTTTTTGGACTTTCGACGGGGTTCCAGCAAGACCCTAGTAAAACACAAAGACGGAGAGAACAATCATTTCCTCATTGCTTCTCCATGACCACCAAAGTTCATCCGTACCGCTCACTCCCCGGGGTGGTGATCCTATAGAATCTGTGCCTTAGGTGATGCTTATCTCCATGGTAGCAGATGCTGCAGAGGTCGTAGTTCGTGCATTCAGTACACTTCCAACGCACCCCGAATATGGGCTGCTGTCTGCATGTGTCGCACATAGTGCCGTCATGTTTCACGCCTGTGGGCGCCGAGTCCCATACGCGCAGGTCAAATGCACCGGCGCAGCGGTAGTTGGCGGCGGTGCCGTTGTCCCAAACGACTACCACTTCCTCGGGGGACTCGAAGTTGCGCACTGTCCCCACGTGACCCTCGCCGCCGTCCTACGCGGTGGTGCGATAGAAATGTAGTTAACTTACATATGCCTGTTACATGTACTTTACAAAATGAATCTTTTCTCAAAGAAAGTCGCTGTAGTACCTGCTTCCCCCACTTCCAGTCGATCCCCCTGATGACTCGAGCGCCGACACCTTCCATCATGTACCTAGTGGATCTGGTGGCCGCTGCGCCCATTGAGCTGATGGCCGCAGCCGCCACGGAAGATACCGTCGATGCCGCCAAGGACGTGCTGGCAGCTGCCGCTGCTGCGGCAGCCGATTGTCCGGGATCGCTGGAGGCAGCAGAAGGAGTCGGAACTGACAGATCGTTCGTAGTAGAGGCTGACGGTGGCAGCAATACGGTGGATGTTCCGGCGGCTGGCGTGCTCGAGACGGTAGACCCAGACGAGGCGACGGAGTTATCGACGCTAGTGCTCCCACCGCCACCTGTGGCAATGGACATGGCCGGCATGGACGAGGATGAAGAAGGAGGATTGCTGGGCAAGGCATTGTTCCCGCCGGAAACGTCGCCTGTGGGTGCGGCGGGATCCATGATCGCGGGAAATCGAGAGAATCTTGTTCAGATCACAGATCCGGCAGGTATTCCTTTTCTTCAGCAGTTGATTTCACTCCAAAGCCGTTGATGATGATCCTGGTGGCCAAGACGAACAGGGAGGCGTGGATCAGATTCTCCGTGGCGAGACTGAATCTCCGCAGCTGCTGTCTGATGCAGCTGGTGTCAGTCCTGGAGCGCCTGCAGCCAGAGTCGAGGTAAGTTTACCTTTTCAGTAGTCACAGACCAGCGACTCGCTGTCACAGACGTACAGGATAAACACTGGGTAACGAATGCTGCTGCTGGGCGAGAAGGCGTGAGCAAGTCAGCTGTCGCAAAGGGAAGACTGGAGCCCAAGTGTACCGCAACAGTATTAAAAGACATTCTAACTCTATTGCGAGGATAGTGACATTTTTAAAAAAACTTTATGCGAAATATTTGGGACTTGTAATTCATCTCACGTAATAATGGCTCACAGGACGGCCGAAAGCCCTGGAAACTGAAATAAGTATTTATCGTACGTCGGTCCGCTTCGGACCAATTCAGCTGATTTGTTGGGTGACATACTAAAAATAAACATCTACATTGTACTACATTTGTTTCAATGGCTTTCAGGACGTCATTCCTTTTCTCACAGTAGCAGTTTGATCACCTCGCTACTGCTGTCACACATGTCCTCCTGCGTAGCCGCCCACTCCTTGATGCAGGAGGCATCCAGGAGCCCATTCCTGGAATGGGATGTTGCATAAGCTGTGCTCTCTTTAATGCGTCACATTGCTAATGGGTCGAATGGCAGCAACCACGTTCAGAGCAGGACTAAAAGAGACACTCAAGACATTTCCATATTCCCGGAAGCTGGGTACTGCTATTTGCTCTACTAAACCATCTTGGCTGTGTGTGACTCAAGCTCTAAGCAAGACAGTTCGAACGTCGTGCCTTTACCATGGTTTGAAGTTTATTTAAGTACTAGCGCTTTCTTGCTACCCACGTCGTTGGGTAGAACGAATGGCAAAACAATAAAGCACTATGTGTGAGTGTGTGTGTCTCTGTCTGTCTGTGTCTCCTACCACGCACATTGCGCTCACCACACGAAAAAGCAGGTAAAGCTGGAAATCAGCCGCGCAAAATCCGGAAATCTGCCGCGAAAATCAGCCAAGCAAAACCTGGAAATCAGTCGCAAAAATCAGCCATGCTGAAGCTGGAAATTGGCCGTGATAATCAGCCGCTCAAACACTAGAAACCAGCCGCTCGTACACACGCGCGCGCGCAGCGCTAATCTAGACATTGGCCATGATAATCAGCCGCAAAAGCTAGAAATCAACCTTGAAAATCAGCCGCAGACACACGGGCAAAAATCAGCCCCAGACACGTGTACACACGGGCTTCAGCCGCAAAATCAATGGAAGTCAGCCCCCAGACACGTACACACGGGTCTGAGCTGCAAAATAGGCGGAAATCACACAATGAAATCCACGAGGTTGCAATCAGGAGAGGAGGGAGGCTACCAGGTCTTGATCGAGTACCTTCTGGTGCCAAAGTGCTTCTCCAGCTACATCTGGGCACCCCAGCTGGTGTGGGCAAGTGCCCCATCTTGTCGAAACACAAAGTCGAAGTATGGGTTCATGGAGTCTGTCCCCCCTCCTTTCCCCTTGCCTCTGGATACCAGTCCAGGACCTATGATGTCACCTTCCTCAGGGCTACCAAGTGCCTCTTGACATTCAGTCTGAATCATGGCTTGAACTGAATGAGAGGCAATCTGTTGCCATCAGACACCACAAGCCCTAACACAATGACGGAAACAGGGTAATTCGTTCTGAACATCATGTCGTAATCCCTCTCATTAGAACTTCTGGCCAGGATCTTGCTGTTTCTGTGGTTGACATGGACATCCTGTACAAAAACCTTATTGTCTGTAAAAAAAAATGATTCCAGGACCCCTCTGGAGCTGGTTGGCCAGACCCTGCACCTCTCCACCCTGGTCATCTTCTGCTGGTCAGTGACAAGATGTCTGACGGGCTGGGCATAGCTTTTGCATCTCAGGTCCTTCACAGCAAGTCTCGTAATGCTCTCAGCCACTCCTCTCTCCTTTGCCAGCTTCTTCATAATGAACTTGAGGTTGCTATTAATGGCCTGTGCAGTTCCTCAAGAAACTAACTGAACCTCTACCAGCTTTTGCAACCACTCCCCTTCTTCCCTTCAATACCTTCCTCCTCTCTCTCTTCTCTTTTGAGGTCATAAACCATGTGGCCAGGTGGACTCCAAAGAAGGATGCCACATTTTTGGGCTTCTCGCCAACCTTGAGGGCCTCAGTGAGCTGCCTCTTGGTGTCCTCAAAGAGGTGAAAAATTTGCACTTTTTAAAAGCTACTTGGTACTATTCGAAGGTCCCTTGGCACAGGGGCAAAATCTATCCTTTTTGTCCAAAAAAGGGTGGGCAAGTTGCACTTTTGGAGTATGACACTGAAAAGTTGTGCTTTTGGCTCAAAGTCTCCTCCTTGATGGTCTCTTCAGCTATCTTGTATCCCATTAGAGCCCACCATAAATTACTGTCAATCTCTGAACTGACAGTCCTGGACGCCACTTAGGGGGTAAAGTTAACATTTGTTTTGTTTTTTACTATGTAGAGTAGCAGTTGATGTGTCGCTTAAACTGAGTTTGGTACTCAGTACATCTCATTTAATAAAGTTGTGTGCGGTGTGCTTCTAGAACAACTTATAGACCTCATTAATCAATGCTGTTGTCTAATGTTTTAATTTCTGATGCAGAGTCATCCTCGAGATCATGGTCTTGTTCATCTTCTGAGAATCCATCATCTTCAATTGCTTGAATATAGTTTAACAAGGAGTGAAGGTTCCTCTTAGCCTTTTTGATGCAGTCTTGAATAGCTTCAGTATCAAGATTTTGGAAAGCTTGCTCTAGTTGAGTTTTTACATCAAGAAAAGTTGTTGATGTAGTATATCGACGACCAATTTCGCCTTTGACAATTCAGGTCTACTCCGAGTCAGAGGTACACATCTAATATCATTCTCTTGGCTGAAAAAATTCTTGACATTCTTGACCTGGGACATTGTCTCGAGCTGTGCACATCTCGTACATCGAATTTAAAAAGACATCATATTTCTGAAGGGCCCCACTGAGGTCTACTCATAAGCAAAATGTCACGCATCAAAAAGGTCTATTGGCTACATTGCATGCAGTCAAAAAGCTCCCTCTATGGGGCTTGTGACTTACTTCTAGGTCATCTTCCCTCCTGCTCTTCCATCAGCTACCCTGCTTTGTAGGAATGGGCAAAATATTGTTTTATAGTCATGCTAGGCACTTTAACAGAAAATGCCTGTATGAATCAGACGACTACTTGAATCAAAAAGTTCAAACTTGCTCCATGTAAGGAAATATCTGAGGGATCAAGATTGACAGCTCCAGGACTCCCCACATGTACAACACAACTGAAATCTGAAAAAAACAGCTGTTGAGCTGACAAATGTGACATTTTACCAAAACAGCCTGGTTTTTGTAATCAGGTACTTTTTTTGAAAAAGTTCACCTTCGACATTTTTTGCAATTTTGAATATTCCACCACTGTACAACACCCATCATCTCCATTTGGTGAGACTACATTATTGTATGTGGAAGCGTAAGGCGCATAAAAATTCTCTCTCCAGTCAGTATCACACTTTGTCAGCTGAACACCTAATTTTTTTCTGCACCGTGCCACAGACTTAGTAGTTACACCCAGACCTCCAGCCTGGCAGAGCCCCCTATTGGATCCCTGATAGGCAGCTTGGAGCAGAATGACAGCTTAAGTAGTGATGTTGGGGGTC
>JAAUXU010106680.1_pt1 | contig 20867 bp, 22 predicted proteins | sample 7278151 | NCBI WGS metagenome assembly JAAUXU01 (sample SAMN14350113, study PRJNA611818) | marine sediment metagenome | isolation source: surface marine sediment (1.8m) | place: French Polynesia: Moorea | collected 2018-08 | reverse complement strand
GTGCCACTCAGCTTCCCCCCATTTTTGTGATGAATCAGGGAGGAAAATTCCCTCGAAGAGCTTTCCAATGAGGAGGATGCAGCAGACTTACTTGGCCAACAGGGCTATTTTTAAAAAGAGCTCAAAGTAGAGGAACTACCCTGCATATTTTCGTTAGGTTCTCATAATCATCCCCACCCAACTACTACCACCGCCCAAAATAGACCCCAAAACGGCACAAATTTAGCCATGAGCAGTGCTTAAATTCTATTTACAGCATGCGTATTTTTCACACTTTTTTCCACTCATTTGTCTCCTATTATATACTTCTTAAAATCCACAGGTTTTATAAGGTTCCTACTGCGCAAACTTCGGTTAGGCTTCCCGTTGAGCCTCCCCCAAAAGAAAGCATCGTTGAAAACTTATTATATTAACACTCCCCCTCCCCCCTCCCCACCTCCTTTTCAGCGCTGGTCGCACACACCCACATCACACGCACACACACACACACACACACACACACACACACCCAAACGTACGCACGCATGAAATGTGAACGTGTCTTCGTACATAACTGATATTGAACGGTTTGGCAACTCTGCTGCACACTCTCTTTGTACATGTGACGAAGAGGGGAGAAAAAGGAGTCTTCGTTGTTATCGACACTCTAGTGTATCCACGTGCTGTATGATAGAAATTCTCCCAGCTAAGACAAAAAAAAAATGTTGCTAACCTGGAAGATAAAAAATATGTGTCCAAATAAACAAACGCTTACTGTCTCTTCCATGTCAGAACTCTATTACATTTACAGCCAGCAAAGTGCTCGTTGTGTGTGACTTATTTTTATATTTCACGAAAGAATTTTATGCTAAGATGAGCCACACTGTACAAGTTACCGACAAAAAAAGGTTGTGTAGCAGCAGCACATCAAGTATTACGGTTAACAATATCATACATATGTATGTAACCCCACATATACTTAGACGTGGGGCTATATTTGCCTTCCCCCCCCCCCCCAATGCATGTTTGTTTTAGGTTATACATATATTATTTACGAGACACACACATGTTAACAGCGATGAGATAACTGTAATATCGCGGCTTCATCATGGTTAGGTGGTCCAGGGGTAAGAATATCGAGAAATGATGCTTGGGGTGTAGGGAATTCCACGCATGAAGCAACTGATGTGCGATTTTGGCACGAAATCTTGGTACTCTTCTTTGCACGTTCAATCATAACCTTTCCTTGTTGTTGTTGTTGTTGTTGGCTTGTTCTAAACTTCATATCTTGTTGTCACACAGCCCTCTTTTATCCGTCACATGATCCACAGCTTTTCTTTCTGTTAGAGCTGCAAAAAAAATTTGGCAAACTGTCTCATATAAATTTGTGTGCATTTGCAGGGTGGGACTTCTTTCGGCCCAACCAAATAATCTTGTATCACACCAGACTTTTTTTGCTTTTTTTTGTTTTTGGCTCTAGTTGAAAACGAAGGAAAATATCCTGGGTCACTCTTCAAATTTTCATTTTGTCTTCCTTTTTTGTATTTTTCACTACTTTAACTAACACGCATCTTCCTAAAGCTAATTTTCCACTACAAGAGCTCTTACGAGGCTAAGTTCACTCTCACGTATCCCTTGATAAATGGAAGCCAATTGGACGAGTCCGCCTTATATCACCAGTGCGTTGTCTTTTCCCCCTTTTTTGCTGTTTTGTGCTTTTATTTCTATTTATTTTGCTGTTGTTGTCGCTCAAATCTCGTCGATGCCCCTGTAATATTCCTCGTTGTCGGACGCGCGGTCGTGGTCTGACGCGTCGTCGTCGTCCTCGTCCTCGTCGTCGTCATTGCTGGTATTGTTGTTATCGTCGTCGTCGTCGTCGCCCTCGACGTCGCTGCCGCGGTCGCACACCGGAAGTTGGCTCACGTACCACTTCCGGTTGCGCCTGAGGTTGCGCAGGATCTTCTGCGCGTCCGGGTGCACCAAGTCGGCCCAGGTTTCCCACAGGGGGTGCACGATGTAGTCGATGAAGCCAACCTGCACAGTAAAGAAGCCGCTCAGTGTCAAAACTCAGCTCTGTGTCCTGCATGAAGTACGTACAATAATAGTGCGATGTCACGGAACACCTGCCAACTACAGGGTGTCGGGGCCGTTCTTGCTACTTATTGACGCAGTTGGTTGTTAGCACAGTGCAGCATTGGTCACCCCGACCTGTTCATAAGGAGGAGGGAAACCACGACTTAATGTGCTGCCTCAGACTCGGGACGAACTAGTCTGCAACACCCTGTAGCCCACTGAAAAAGGGCTGAGCAGTTGTGGAGGTGCAAGAGACCACCCTGTACCCGCTGCAGGGAGTGAGTCAAGGCCAACTTTTGGCATCTGACCAAAAGTGGAGACTCAGCCAAGTTCTCCGACGGCTGCAACGTTTTCCACACGGAAAACGAGGACAAGGGCAGCAAGTTGAACGCCATCTGGGACGCGCATGGAAAATTAAGTGATAAACGTTGTAACGCCGGTTGTGACAAGAAAAAAAAAAGAGTCTGATACAGACAATCGCTCTTAACGGTGACTCATCCTGCACAGGGTGTGCAAGCAAAACGTCGGCCTGAACTTTAAGGCTTGTCCCCGCCGAACTTGGCCAATCCGGCCCATCTCGCTGTGCTACAGATCTGCCCAAAGAACTCGGCAACCCGTTAAGACCAGACTGAGCGAAATCGACCCATGAACAAGAGAAATGGAGGCCAGAAGGCAGCGCGCGTGTGAGGACGCTGCTGACCTCGCCGACCCCCACTTCAAGTTCTACAAGTGATGTCAGACTTTGTCTGCCAATGAATATTCAAGTTGCTACTCCTTGTTGCTCTTGGTGCTGATGGACGTGTTCAAATCAGAGGAAAAGCGATCGCTTTTGCTCTCACACCCTGTACGCGTAGGAAAGCAGAGCTCAAGGCTGGATTTCGGTGACTTCTTCCAGGACATCCACTGTTATTGATGTCATTAGCTGCTGCACCATCTACGTGTCTTTTGTTCTCTTTATATTGTGTCCGTTTGGACGGGATGAGGGAAAGCCTCAGGATGCCAGCTGAACGTGATTATGAGGGATAATTATTGGCCTAATTAGGCAGCTGACACCAATCGTGCTAATGCTACAGAGTCTTATGACGATTTGTTTTTGTGTCTGTACCTGAGACTTTTCTATTGTAGCGTTGTGTCTGTCACACATGGGACTGATGTCCATCCCCTGGTCACGCTCCTTGTCTCCCTGGCGGAAGAACTCCTCCATGACCCTATCCACCCAGTGCCTGTAGATGGCAATGGGCTTGGTGGGGTTGGACAAGTCGGCGCAGTGGACCATGTTCTGGAGGACCTGCGGGACCAGAAAGAATGTGTCCGGACGTGTGTGTGAAGAAAGCAGCAACGCCACACAAACCTGTATCCTGTCTATGTAGTTGTCCAGGAGCAACACACCCGACCCAGCCACCTTCTTGGTCTCCACCATGGTTTTGAGGTCTGCCAACAGGCTCATGTGCTTGGACATGTCAGTGGCCAAGACCTAGGGCGAGATGGACGTGTGTCAGTAATTGTGCTGTCTACAGTGCGAAGCATGATTTAGCGTCCAAGATTAAGGGAACTGAGCCCGCGTCTTTGACCTTGTCCAAGGCACCAGCCAGACTCGTTGTGTCCAGGCTGTCTAAACCCCGACCTGCGCTGGTCGTCACTCCCAAGAGTTGCCAAGTGACACTTTCAAGATTGAGGACGCTAAATAAGGTTCACACTGTGCTGAGCACGCACGCAGCTTCCTCCCTCACCATGTCGATGACCATCTTTCTGAATGTCTGACGCTGTTTCTTGTTGAGCGCTGTGAAGATGTCACACTCGGAGTTCTGGACGAGCTTGAACGCAACGGCCAAGTGATGGTTCTCCAGGACGGACTCGTCGTTGTACATCAGGGCTAGCTCAGAACCTGAACGACAGCAGAGAGAGAAATTTACGCATTAAGACGACTTCAGAAAAACCGTTGTTTATGAGTTGTTTCAACAATTTTGTCTCAGCCACCGCCGTAAGAAAAAAGGAGACTAACCATTGAAGACTTTTTCAATCCTCACACATTTCAAAAAACCCTTTTTTTCCCCTCCAGCTTCTTACTCAATTAATTCCTTCTCCCCCCAACCATATTTTCTATGGTGGCTTCTTCTTCCTCCTCTTTTCTCAGCCATCCCACCAAAGCTCTCGCCAGCTTCCGGCCCCTGCGCTCACGTATGTATTCATACACGTACAGTACATGGGGGGGGACGACTTGGTGGGGAGGGGGGGGGACGAAAGTACAATGTACTACATATGCGTGTGCGTACGGACTTGCGACTACCATTTACAGGGAGAGCGGGCAGCTTTCGCGAGCGTCGATCAATAAAGACCCCCCCTCCCCCTCCCCCCCCCTCCGGAACAGCAGCAACAGCAACCCAAAAGAGAGAAGGATGGCGTGTGCGAGAGAGGCCTTTAAGGCCGTAGGCCTGTTCAGACTGTCCGGATTGGGTCGGTGCATGAAGTAGGCGAGGGAGGGAGGCAATGCATACATAGGCCAGGCTGCTTGCAGTACAAAGGTACGTAGTACGTACTACTGTCGTCGTCGGTCCCGCCGCCGTCGGCCTCACCGCACGCACGCGCAGACCACACAAAAGTGTGCGAGCAGCCCTGAGCAGAAGAAGAAAAGCCTGCTAACACTCGTTTCCGTACACTTTTCCTACGTGACTCTGTTGCTCTTTGCTCTGCTGCATGTGTGTCACAAATATATGCAGAAAGCAGAGCTTTAGCAACGTATGAACAAGAGAGGTGATGGGTTTTTTTTGGGTGAATACGTGCTTTGCTTCCAGCTGCATCTGCCTCACTCATACATGTGCACACAGGGTGGGCGGAGCTGCTACCCCGAGTGCACTTTTCTGATTATCTTAAAGCTTCCTCTGCTTCTTCTCTGCTCCCGACACAAAGTTTCCCACTCAAGATGCCTTCACGCTTCATCCTGGGGCTCAGTAACGAATGTCGAGGCTCTCTCCGTGCGCGTGTGCGTCTGCGACGCCCCGACAGTTGCTGCTGTCGTTGCTGCTGCTGCAGAGCATCGTCAGGGAGAAAGCCATCGTCTTGTACCTTAGTCACCATAGCTTCCATTTGACGTAAGAACCATGTGTGAGCGAACAAACAATCGCTGCCCATGGCAACGCCTGCACATCTGCATTATTGCTAAATCTGCGTAGGATCCATTCACCCTGAACTCGGACTGGTGGGTGGGCCCTGGACTAAAAAAAAGGGCGTTCCAATGGGGCTTTAAAGTCTGCAAGAAGATCCCATGCAGATGAGTACTCAGTTTGCCAACTAAGCTGAAAGATGAAGGCTGCCATTTATCAAAGGTTTCCTAAGACTTCCTAGCACAAGCTAATGTTTCCCTAACAGACAGGCCAAGTCTTTGACCTCCAGATGTTGTTGCCACAACAGCTCGGACTACAGTCAGTCCTGGATCAGGTACCTCGAGAAGCCCTCTTTTTTTTACCTGGTCGTCGTCATTATCGTTACTCCAGCATGTTCCCAACCCTGGCTGCTATCATAACTGTTGAACTCAGAAAGTGAGTGAGTCTGCAGCAAGGGAGGGGGGAAATACACACCCACTAAGCGCATAAGTAATGAGCGGATCCTGATACCAGAGAAGAGAAGAAGGACCTTGAGTCTCTCCTGGACTCTGTCAGACAATGCTTAGGAGATGTCGGAGTTGAGGGAAGCCAAAAGAAGGCAAATTAGGGTCGTGCATTCAGACAGCAGAAGTTGAAAAGTTTGAAGACGATAAAGATGTTTTCTTCTAAGGTTCCTCCTTATTGTTTGCTTAGGACTGCCGGAATTTTACCTTGTGTGTCTATTGTCAATAGGCTCTTTGCCTTCCCTCCCCCCTCCATAACAGTTTATATTAAGTAACATATTATGCAAAAAGTTGGTCTTACTCGTGTTGATGAGATACTGGTTGGTGAGGCCAGGGTGATCGACGTCGTGGATGGCGGCGGAGAAGATAGCGGCCATCACCTCAAGCGGGGTAAACACAGCCTGAACGAGAAGGAAAGCAAAAAAGGGTTACAACAATAATCTCAAGTGGGTCTTTCTTTTTTTCAGCAGTCTCTCACGCAGCACATTTGTCAATTTTGCTTGAAATAGCATAATACAAGAGGGAGGAAAAAATTTGTGCATGAATGAAGACAAGAAAGCTCTTCTTCTTCTACTCACAGTACATTATTTTTTCTTCTTTCAGATAGGGACCCCAATTTTGTCTGCCAAAATGTCCTCAGGGAAAGAAAAAAGTCTCATATCTAACTTCCTGAAGTTGGCATACATACTCAACCCTTTTTCCCCCTTCTTCTTCTTGTCGAGCACAAAAGGGTTAACATTGCATCTTTGCTCAACCTCTTGTACACACACACGAGGGGGGAGGGGCAAGTGAAGTTACTGTTCTACCTCTAGATTTCTCGTGTTTAGGAGTACGTTGATGGACTGGGTGACGTCAGCAGCGTGCACGTTGTTGTGGAAGGGCACGGACTTGTGGTAGTTGCGCTCGAGCGTCGTCACCAGCGTCACCAGAGTGCGGGCAGGAATGTGGAACACGCGCAAGAGGTCTCGTTCCTGCGGAGAGAAGGACAGATAGATGAAAGTGGACGAGAACCTCCTGATGGGGGATGTTTGCAATAACAGCGCTCTTCTCTTCTACACCTCTCATACATCAAAAGCAAGTGTGGCAACTCTTAGCAAGACAAGAGGTCCTTGATTTCCCCAAGGAGGAGACCGAGAGAGATATACTTTTTATTCTCAGGCAGACGGAAAAAGTTGACAAGGAGGAAGAATTTCTAGGGGGAGCGAAGAAGAAAAAGGGTTCATTTCACGGGCTGTTGACTTAGCCAGGCTGTTGTAGCTACTGGAGAATGTTTGAGGCATGACTGTTCTCCACATGTGACTCGGGGTGACGCGGGCCTCCTCTCAAGGCCGGCCGCGGCCTTGGCAGGTGTGACAACGACCTTGAGACATCGTCTGGCAGAGCAAAACTCGAGCTGACTCCTGACACGGGGGCAACGGAGATGACTTTCACGGGGCTGCAACAGGTGCAAGAGAAGGCGTGCGGCGGTCAGGAGCAACCCGGAGGACAGGCAGGGTGGCCTGGAGCAAGGCAACCAGTCCCAGGGCGGGCGTTGACAGCATCGACATCGATCATTCATGAGCTCCAGACTAGTGGTGGGCGCGGGCCGGGCCTGACTCGAAAAATCTCGGGTTGGGCAGAGTCAGGGCATGACCCACCCCAGGTTGGGTCATTCTTTTTCCGGCCCGAGATCAGCGGCCCAAGAGCCGGTTTTATTTCACTGATACCAAACTTGCCAATGGTTATCAGGTGCAGAATGGGCAGAATTGGCAGTGTCTAGCACGAGAACAGAGCACATGTTCTCTGGAACATGCATACACCACTCTGCTTTGTCAGATATCGCGCCACTTTGCTGGATGCCGCTGGGACATGTTGCCAGACACTGCCACGTCTTCCACATAGCTCTTTAATTTATGATTGTTCAAGGCACCAGTGTGCCACGTGAAAGGATCTTTAGCTCAGCTGGCACAATCATGTCAGAGAAACGAAGCAAACTGTCTGACAAAAATGCAAGCATGTATGTCTTTCTTCATGAGAACCTTAAAAATTCATGCAATCCTCAAAGAGTTTCTGAAGCAATGTAATAAACTAAAACATTGAGAAGTTTATTGATTCAGAGTAAGTTGTAGATCTAACCCTAACCCAGCCCGAGAGCGGGGGGAGGGGGGGGGGGGCTCTTGGGCGAGCGGCTCTTGGGCAAGGCTGATTTCAATTCAGCCCAGCCCTACCCGAACCGCAAAAAATCGGCTCTTGCCCACCACTACTCCAGACACACTTTGTACAGACCGATCGAGTATAGCCTGTGACGACGCACAGGCTATCCTAGCTGGGCCGTTGCCGAACAGAGTTGGCAGGTCCTGACCTTTGGCAAACGTGTACAACACTTGAAACACAGGCTTCACTCACACTTTGTCATTTGTAACTAGGGTAGACAGCAAGTCATGCCCGCGAACAGAGAGTCACTGTCACCCCTGGCTCGCTGGGCCCATGCGGAGCGCCTGTCAAGCGGTTGGCAACTCTGGCTCCGGACGAGCCAACGAAAAGGCAAGGTCCACGTGCCAAGTGGTTAAACATGTTTTGGCGGCAAATTTAAATTTAATGCGTAGGAGATGTTCTTGTGTTGTAAATTTACATTTCCTGGCAAAATATGTGTCAGCGCTTGGCCCGTGGACCCTGTACATGTAAACCTATCATCAGGAACTCTAGATGAAGATGCGACAGCGTATGTTAAGCTGCTGGCAGCTGTGATTCTAGGCATACCAAGGACTCAGGCAGTTGGCAGCTCTGGCTCAAGGCATACCACTCAGGCAGTTGGCAGCTCTGGCGCAAGGCATACCACTCAGGCAGATGGCAACACTGGCTACTGACGTGAGTGATGATCTCAGTCAGTGACACCGACAGAGGAGCGGCTGATAGTCGTAAAAATTCATTAAGTGTTTAACCTATGTCTAATGACTCACACAATAATTGCACACTGCCCCAATGTACTTAGGCCTGAGCAATTGTGTGCACAGGACCTGGGCAGCAATTCCTCACAGGGACGCGTGAAGACCACGAATGAGAGGGAGAGAAAATGAGGAGGACCCCTTAAAGGTCACTGAATCCGCAATTTAGCGGGTGTGGACAGAATTGCTAACTGTGCAAGAGAGGGAGAGAAGGCCTAGCTGGCCAGCTAGGCCTGGGTTGGAGGGCCTTACCTTGAATATCGTGTACGTGATGGCGGTCAGTGGCCGATCGTCCACAACCTTGGTCAGCAGGAATAGATTCATGCCCCAAGACTCGTACTTGCTCATGAGCTGAAACACAAGAGTGATAACAGTTAACATAGATGCATTTTAGAGTTGTCCCTGGTCCTTTTCTTATTAATTTTCCATCCCCAGCCATTTTTGCTGCGACCCTCAAAGACTTCACCTGCCATACTGAAGTGGAAGCCCCCGCGATTCCACTTATGAATGAATTCTACTTGACAGAGCGAAAAATTGAGGTCTTCGAAGATTCAGATTTCATCCTTGATGCCCGTAGTTCTCTGTCTCTTTCTTTCCCGAAAAGTAACGTTATCTCTTCGGTACAAAATAGGCACCTCTTGTATGTATAATCTAAGCACGAAGCTTCCACCACACGTTTTCTAAAACCAAATTTGCTTTGAGAAGCAATTTTTAAGGCTTTTCAAGCCAGGAAGAAAAAAGGGGAACTTCACAGAGGAGAAACCGCTTTCACTCTTGAGGGAAATGGTTTTTCTCCTGATGGAATGAAAGGGATTGTGTGTGTACCTACAAGTGTAAAAGATAAAGAAAAGACGTGTCTTCTCTCTCAGCGCAGGAGATGAAATGCGGCAAAAGCGCAGTGAAGACGCTTCAAGCCCCTGGCAACAGCTTCAGGTAGACTCGAGTTTGCATGGACCTTGTCTTGTCATGGATTGTGCACTGACCTTCTCCAGGGTCTCCGGGTCCTTGGCCTTGACCCCGAACCTGGGCACCTCGTTCTCGTCGGGGATGACGTTCTTGGTGCCCGGTTTTCCGCCAACGTCTGCCACTGACTCGGCCTGCTGCCAATTGGACACAACGTAACGAGATGCAGGAGGAGGAAAGGACCAAAAGTGTCTTTCTTACCTTTCTGAGAGCTTTCACGTCCGACTTTCCGTCGATGGAAGCATGAATTTTCTGTCGGTCTCCCTCCGCTGGAGCCTCCGGGGACGAGACCAAGTGCTGGTGCGTCGTCTGCGGGCCTGTCAGGGCCCCCGAGGACACGGGCGAGGACGACGACGCCGTCGCATGTTGGATGGGGATGTCGCATTCTTGCTGGGCGTCTGAAAAGGGGCGCAAAAAAGAGGGGGCTCAAGTTTCAGAATAAGGGGGGGAATCAGAAGGGGGTAAGGAGAACCCCATACCCCCCCTTTTCCCCCAGTCAAGTTTCTCAGTTCTCACCCAAGAAAGTGCTGCAGATGTACTCTGAAACCTGATTTCCTGACTTTGACTCCGAGAAGTGGCTGAGCTCCTTGTTGAGCATGCGCTTGAACTGCGAAAAGAAGGACGCATTGGACACTGCAGACAAGTGCGCGCACTCGCGCCACTTGGACGCTTTGCTGTTGCAGCACCTGTGCTTGGAGAGTATGAGCGAGCTCGCCGGCACAGAGCACCCATCTTTGGGGGGGGGGGGTCACCCCCTTGTGGTGGGCAACCCACGTCGTCCTCCCATGTAGAGAATAATGAGGTTTTAGACCCCCCCCTCCCCCAAGACGGATCACCCCGTCCAAGGCCAGCTCATGCAGACTACAGGTTATCTACAGAGTTACCACAGAGTCACCAGTTATTGCATCGATCAGGGAAAAAGGTTCCTCAGTTGCCACCAATGTCGATCCCCAGCTGCGACTTGGGCGTGGACGCATTTTTCTTTTCTGGAGAGCTCATCCATTTTGGTTCTGGTGCGTTTTGGACACTGTTTGATCACTGGGTGACATTTAAAAAAGTCACCCAGTAATCAAACAGTGTCCAAAACGCTCGCTTCCCCACGCTACAGTGTGTCCCAAAAAGGACTGAGCCTCTACTAAGCTTACATCCAGCAGGGCCACCGAGGCTTGTCTGGCAGCAAAACTGTCCTCAGAGTGTTTTTTGAGGGACTTTTGGCTCAAGTTTCAGTGAGTTGTTCAACGGTGACAGCGACTCTGGATGACCTTTTTTCCCTCACACTCGACTCTTGCACATGAATTTCATCCACTGTCTGGCCTTTTGAGCCCGCTTTGACTGCAGTCAGGCCGAAAGTTGCGAACTGCACTAAAAAAACATTGTGAAAGTTGGTCCGATTTTCCAACTTCCAAAACGACCAAGAACTTGACACTCTGAGGACTGCTTTGATCTGTGTGGCCCTCCTGGATGCCTTGGCACTGAGCTTTTGGCACACTTCTGAGACACCCTGTACGTCGGAGCCGCTCGGAAGACTCAATATCTGGCACAGAAGTGGTCCGGAGCGCTTGGAGAGAGGACTTTTGATACACTCTGTGCGTGTGTGTCACACAAGTGGCTGGAAAAGCCTGGTGAATCAGTCCTCACATTGTTCTATCTGTCACAACGTGACAATCCTACATTCTCGAGGTCGCAGCAGGTAGCGATTGCGTTTCGAGGTTACCGAGAGGCCGCGGAGGTTTAGGTGAAAATGCAGAAAATATTTATACAGCAACAACAAGAGAAAAAAAAGAACGTGGAAGCAAAGGGGCTGACGAACATTTTCGGTGGGAATAACTGGAAACACAAACTTTCTCTCTCCACCTAAAACTCCGAGCTTTACCCACTATTATTAGAACTACACAGTGAAGACTCAACTCGAGGCTTTCTTTCGTTAGTGGCAACCCTGGATCCGTTAAATGGAGACTTTGCTGAGCACAGTTCTCATTATCAGTGTAGCAAAATGTCATCACCAATGTGGAAACGTCACTTTGTCCTTGTGCAAAGAAAAAGATCCGCAAAGTACACAAGAACTTGTACTTCGACTTCATGCCCGACGGCGCCGGAATGACTTCTTGCGTGTCCGCAAAGGCTGAGATTCCACAATTTTCCCTTCAAGCTCCTACCACACTTTTTATGCAACCTTAATGTATAGTATCATATAAAAACTTAACGTGAGAGTCAGGCCATGGAACGTCGAATTCGCATCGTACCTTGCGAAACTTGAGGTACTTAATGACCGAGTTGACCTCCTTGGGCTCGCAGTCGTCCAGGCTGAAGATGCTGCACTTGCGGCACGTGCAAGAGTTCCTCTTTGAAGAGGCGCCGCTGCCGCCCACGCCGCCGCCGGCGTTGACGGCAACTCCGCTGCCGTTGCCGGTGGCGGACGACGCGGCGGCCGCGGCGGCGGCCACCGCGAAGGCCGCCGCCAGGTCCACCACGGACGAGGCCTTGCGGCGCAGGGCGGAGGAGGAAGAGGACGGCAGCAGGTGGTCGGCGGCGATGACGCCGGCGACGCCGGTGCCGCCGACCACGACACCGACGCCTCCACCAGCGCCGCCTGCGGCAGAAGATACAGATCCTCTGGCTACAGCAGCCATAGAAGTGAGTGACTGTATTCATAGTACGTTTTCGTTCCGGAGAAAGATAAAAGAAAAAAATCTTTACTTCCCAAAGTTCCACTATTGATTCACGAAAAAAATCGTCTACGTTGCATTTTGCGTATTGGCCTGATCAAAGGAGGGAAAAAAAGTTCCCAGTATCACAGACTAGAGGTGGGCCGGGCCGAGTGGACTCGGGTTGGGTCAGAGCTCGTGTTCGTCCCGGGCTCCGTCCCGGACTGCGCAAAGTTGTCCTGAAGCGCCTGAAGGTCAACAACAGCTGTTGTGGAAGATGCGTCAAAACTCGGCGCTCATTCTCGCTCCTCACCGCCGATGGCCCCCGAGGAGCTCTCACTGTCCTGGCCCAAGTGGCGACAGTGGACCTTCCACTGTTGCCCACGTTGGCCTGCGGTTTGGAGGCCGAGGTCGTCCCCACCTCTACTATGGACATTTCCGGTCTAGCAGCTCATTGTTTGGGGAGCCCACGAATTGTTTTCTGTTTGCTCCGTCATTGCAACGTGCCTTTTTTTCATCTTTTCTCCGCCGAAAAGTTTTTCCGTCACAAAAGAATTCCGCGTGGATTCACAGGCCTTTTTTTCGCCTCATCATCAAAGTTCTAGCGGCATTAGGAAGGGAAAAAAAGGCGCCTAACCTTTATTTTTACTTTGCCATCAACTTCGAAATATCTAAAAAGGCCACCGCAAACCTTAAAAGGTTTTCTCAGACTTGACGAAGGAGGAAAGAAGATGTTGCCAGTGCTCTGAGAAGACTTTTAGTAAGCCCTTAAGTAAGGCCTTAAGGCCTTTTTCGCCCTCCCTCCTTCTTCCTCCCCTCGGAACGAAAAGAAAAGAACGTCCCTTGGAAGTCTTGAGGCTCTCTTCTCGGTGTCTATTGGGGCAGTGGTGGTTGGTGCAGATCTCGACCCGGCCCAGGTAATCGTCCTCGTCGAAGTCGAACTCCACCGTGTCGATCACGCACTTGGGCACCCTGTTGCGAGCGCCGGCCTGAAGCTGTTGCTGTTGCTGCAACTGTTGCTGTTGCTTTTGCTGCTGCTGTTGCTGCTGCTGCTGCTGCTGTTGACGATGCGGAGGCTCCGAGACAGCTCTAGTACTGCTGTCCTTCTCGTGGCCCTTCCTGTGGTTCTTGTACCGGCGGAACAGCGAGAGCCACCGGCGGCCTCGCGACTTCTTCGTCGTCACGGCAGCCACCTCCGACGATTCGGCGGCTGCAACGTCCGCGTCCTCGTCCTCTTCGGCCTCTGGTCGGTCGCTCTTGATAACTGAATCATGGGGCAGTTTTCACGTACAGCTTGGGTGTTGTTTAGGGGTTGTCGTCTCCCTCCCTGTCTGTCTGTCTGAATGTCTGAATGTCTGTACGCCTACAGGGTGGTTTAGCCATTTCCACCAACTTGTAATTGTCTGCAGGCCAAAGTTCTTTAATACGACGATCAAAGACAGCAGCCACTGAAGGTCTCTCCTTTTTTTCTAAGTCAAATGTCATCTCGAGTTCAGTGAGTGAGCTTTTTATTCCCGGACCTTGAGTGAAGAAGAAACGTCATTGGCCTCTGGGGTGAGCTTTTAGTGCCTCATACGGTACCCTCAGGTATGCTCTTAGTCTCCCCCTCCCGGGAGACAGCGAAGACTTTTTTCTGAGATTGGCTCTTACCAATCCTGAGTACTAAATTGACAAAAGGAGAAAGAGGAAATTAGGATCTAAAAATACACAAGGACTGAAGCCTCTGAGGACAACAACGTCGAGGCTTTGAACAGGACGAAACAACTCAGAGTCAGCTGGCAACTCCGAGAATACCAAGAGCATGACGGAAGGGTGGAGTGGCTTGAATGAGCTGCGTACGACCGGCACCGGTCAGGGTTGCCATTTACGGGAAATGGAGAGAAGTACCGTTCCGTCCTGGTGGGACGTCTTGGTCCCGATCAGGTGAGTGGCAACCCTCACAGTGCCGTGGTGTTCCCAGACCATTGATGATCATGGATTAGTCTAAATATCACGAGCTCAATCGGTTTTTTGCTTCGGGATGTGATCTGATCTTCAGATCACTTTGTCGCTGATGATCGTTTCAGTGGTCTAGATCACTGTTGAGTCCGTCCAGACGAATCAGATCACTTTTTGCTTAAACTCGCCACAACCGGCCTCGACAAACCGTGTGCAGAGCAGGGCTGCCACATGGGTCAGGACACAAAAATGCAAGAAAAACTCAAGCCTTTTTTGTGTTTCAGGCCTTCAAAGTGACTGTCTTTGCTCATATGTACACGTAGCCGTGATTAGGATCTGCACTCAGATCCCTGGACAATGTTCTAGTCTGCGATCATTTTTTGGGCTCGTGATGCTGATCTGATCACACATGTAGCGATCTGTAAATGGTCCGGTTGGTCCCAACGTGACTTGCTCACTCCCAATAAGTGGGGAAAGCATCCCAAGATATTTGGCACAAATCCCTGGACCTGGCACGCTGGCTATGGATCACCCTGTACCTGCCCGGGATGCCCATGGTGTCATCAACGACGCGTGCGGTGCTGACTAAGAAGGAGCAGCCAGAGGGAGTCCAATAACAATCACTACCTCTCTCCAAGAAAAAAAGGAGGAGAGAAATTGGAGGAAACTTCAACGCAAACCCATTGCTTCCCATCTCCGAGGAGAACTTTGCCAATCGTCACATGGTACCGAGTAAAAAGAAAGTGGAGAAATCAATCTCCTCGACGAGGAAATCAACCTAACCATCCTCGTATCATCTCCCAGAATCTGAGGCAATCAGCTTCCAATCAAACAACGTGCGTCAGTGGGTCCTCAGTGACCAGGGGAGGCATTAAGTGATTGCTCCAGTGGACAAGATCGAGACCTTTTTGGTCTCGTTTCTCCTGCGAGGCTGCGCCTGTAGTCAGTGGTGCTGCAGAGTCAGTGGGGTCACAGGGGTCACCCTAGACTGCCCGTCAGGGTTGCCATTCCGCAAGCTGTAGGTGAAAGCTCTTTCCTGGAAAGTCTGGAGGAAGGTCGGGTCCTTCGAGGGGAATGAAGATGCTCTGCTTCCGCCTGACGGCTGCCGCCTTCTTCCTGGCGGCTGCTGCCGCGGCGGCCGCCGACGCCTCGTCTTCGTCCTCCTCGTCGTCCTCGTCCTTTGGGGCAGCTTCTTGCTTGTGGTCGAGTGCAATGGCGGCGTTGGTGTGATTGGCGTCGCGGCCGCCGCCGCCGCTGCAGGTGCCGTCGGGCGGGTTGGTGTTACTCTTGCTGCGGCCGAACCTGATGGGCGACGGCGTCCGAGACATTAGCGATCGTGAAATGGACGACAGCAGCGAGGACGACTTCTTGGAAAATCCACCATCGCCGCCACCGCCGCCGCTGCCGCTGCCGCCGCTGGCTGTGGCGTCAAGGGGCATCTTTTCCTTGCTAAAGAATCACTTCAGCTGAATGGATGTTGTCTAAAAGTGTTCGTGTAATCTACACTCAGTGGATATTTTCTTCTTCTTCACGTTTTCATTGCTGTTCCTGAGATCGTTGCAAGTGCGAGTCCATCCGTCTGTCTGTCCGTCTGTCCATTTTTGCGTCCGTGCGTCTGTCCGTCTGTCCATCTGTCCGTCTGTCTGTCTGTGTGCCTGTCTGTCTGTACGTGCTGTAACACATGTATGACAGTCACAAGAGTGCGAACTCAGACTCCCGCAGCTTTCTTCTCTCCCCAGTCAGAGCAGTGACGGACACCAATGTTATATGCATTCGTATACATCGTACTTCTTTATATAGTTATCTTCATTATTTCTACCATTTATTGCCTGGCCGCAGTGTACTACGACTGTATTGTCCTCGTTGTATTGTGACTGAAGTGACCTTGACCAGTCAGGTCTTAGGTTGCCCGAAGGAGGGCAGAGGTTCGGGTACAGCGCACGTGAGACCAAGGACGGGTCAAAACCACAGTCAACGCGAGGAAAATGTGCCCAATGCTTATTTTAACCAGGCTATCTCTAATTTAGCACGGCGTTGTTGCTTTACTTTTCATTTCTGCAGGAGTGACAGGGACATATTGCGTGATCATGTCAGCTGAAATTGTTACTGTACCGGGTGGTCAGGGATAAAAAGGGATGCCTCCATTTTCGTTTTGTACACATTTTGCTTTCAATTTGCATGTTTTTGTCATCTCTGGAAAGAGCAGAAACTGCTCCATCTGTTGGCATGAACAGATTTGCGTAGCTTCTTTGATTTTGGAGCTACGACGACTTCAGTGAAGCAGGTCAGACCCCACCTACAAGCAAAGGTGCCAAAGCTCAGTGAGGATGCCAAACATTGCTTTGTCTGTGCTGTCAACGCAGGAAAGAAGACAAAGGACGTTGACGAGATGTTAAATGTAAACTCCCGGACAATCAGGCTCGACATGAAGAGGAACCAGGGCATCGCGAGGAGATCTGACAACAGCAGCAACAAGATCAGGATGCCAGTGTTCAACAGGCCCTTGAAGCTGAAGATCGCTTGGGACCCCAAGACATGTGCCCGGAAGCTGGTGAAGGAGGTCGGAGTGAGCCTTGCCACGATCTGGAAGTCGAGGAACGACCTTAGCGTCAAGTCAGATGCCGCATCAGTTGCCGCAGCTGATGACAACAGACCAGAGGCAGAAAAGAATTGGGAGGTGTCAGGTTGCTCAACCTGGAGAATAAAGGCAAGTTGAGAGTCATCCTCTCCACACATGTGAAGGTCTTTGTGTAGGACGTTCATACGAGCAGGAGGAACTCCTGTGTCATTGCCAGCTCACCAGACGAGAGCAATGACCACAAAGTCTTCCGTTCCAAGTACCCGTCCTCTTTCAGGGCCTCGGGCCTGGTGGCCAGCAACGGCAACAAGATGATCCTCGTCATGTTTGAGTCACGGTTCAGGCTCAATGCAGCGGGGCAACTCGCTGTGCTCCAGCCGGTGAAGGACAGGATCTTGTCCATGTACCCAGAAGTTGTACCCATGATGTTGATGATCGTCAGCTCGGAGTTCCCCTTCACTCTCCTTCAAAAAGGAGCCCCTGGCCAAACCAAGCAAGAAGGCTCAAAACCCTCTCAATAGAAACTTGGGCAAGTCTCGTCACGAGGACAGGTACCAGCAGCTCCCTTCCTCTCATGACGCCAACCAACTCTTCCGTGTGGTCCTTCCTCGCCCAGGACTCCAACGAACCCCCCCCCCCCCAGCCTGGGATCACGCCTGAGTATGCGGTCAAGAGCTGCAAGGTTTTCCGGGTACCTTTAGAGAGGATGACAGCCAACGGGGAGAAATGGGTGAAGGATTTGGACTGGATGGACTCAGTTGCAAGGCCATTGATCCAAGGACAGGAGGACCTGGACTGTCAGGACCAGGAGCAAAGCTCAGAGAGACTCATGTGCAGTGGAGGAAGAAAAGTGGAAATCAAATGGCTGCCAATTTTATCAGGTGGGACAAAAGTAGTGAAAGCATCACTGAATAGACTGGTTCTAACACCCTAACCTATTTCCAAGCTTCAGCACGGCCTGCAGTGCAGAGGGCCTGCAGTCGTGCCACCCCCCACACGTCCAGTTCGAGTGGCGAACCATCAATTTTTCCCGCCTTATCCAATTTTTTGGTGCAGATATTGTTTTTCTAGGCAGGGCTTTTTTGTGGAGCCCACCATAGAAATAGAAACAAATTATTCGAAACAACAAAATCCATTTTAATTTAAGCCCTACAGGGCCTGCACCACGAGCATGACGCATATCGGGAGGGACACGTCCCTCATCAGCCAGAAGTTCCCCATGCATTCGCTTGCAGACAAACTTTACGAGAGAAAACTTTGGCCTTGTTTTTGTCAAAATGTTTTTTACTTTATGACACATTCACCCGCGTTTGATTTAAATCTATTTGATAGTTTCTTGGAGAAAAATAAAGCCTCTTATCCTGACCACCCGGTATGTTTTGAAAATATATCATCATATGCTACCGGCTTTTCCAATAATTCTGCTTTTGCAGTGTCGCGCCCCAAGGGGTTGCCCATGTATGTGTCGAGTGCTTTCTACAGGGTGTTCTCGCGGAAAAGCAACAATTTCACGTGTAATGACAAATTGCCCGGCCGTGATGTTCACGATGTCTTCCTCGTTTTGACCGAGTCTTTAAGGCCGAGGCCGAGGCCGAGGTCGAGGTCGAGGCCGAGGCCAGGGCAAACCTGTCCTCGACCTTATGTTGTCCCCTGGCATTCGCCCGCCTGGCCTTCGAGCAGCATGAAGCCTTGGAAAGGAAAGGTCACCGCAGTCAAAACTTGAAAAATGGGGTGCCACAAGATGGGTGGGCAATCTAAAGTAATATTCTCTTTATATAATGATATATAATGATTTCAGCTGATACGGTCAGAAAATATTTGTGAAATGAACATTTCAACTCAGCATATGCATTAGGCTGCTCTTGAAAGACACTTTGCCTGGCATTGGACGAGGGCATTTTGACCGTTAACCAAAATATGAAAATTTCGGTAAAGAGATTCCCAAAAGGCCAATTTCTAATGGCGCTTTTAACTCAAAGTAATAAAAGTGGAAGGAGAACAAAAACAGGGTAAGCAAACAATTTTTATTCAAGTCTGCTTTGGTGAACAAACTTCATTTTCAAAAGTCTTAGTCCTAAATGTTGTCCTCTTGATTTTTTTTTGCCTTGTTTGAAATTACGTCATCCCCACCAAACTTTGAGTCAAAAGTGGCCAAAGTAGAAGATATTTCTTCCCAAGTATAAGACTGAATCTATTGCTAAGGCTAATTTGTCATCTCAGCAAGCAAAACAGACATTTCGAACAAGCATAACATACAGTGAGTTTCTGAAGGAGCCAAGACTGGCAACAGCAGATCCATGTTTTCCCTCAGGTTCTAACAGCTTTTCAGGTGTGCCAAAACCAGAACCCATTTTTTTGCATGTGTTGTTGCCTCGTTTGCAAAGTGAACAGACAAATAACTGCATAGATAGAATAGATGGGCGGCAGAAATTTTTAGGCCGGTTTGGCTGGACAGTTGCGTGGCATGAGTCCGTCAGCTAATTTGAGGGAGCGCGATGCCCTATCCACGTACATACACCGGCTGCATTGTGATTTTTATATATGATACATGAGACTATCTCTGGCCTTGTGTTGTTGCTGTGATACCAGATCTGAAGAACACAGCTTGTGATATGCTATTAAGTTGCAACTTGCACTCACTTATTATGTCAGTTCCAGCTACCCTCCTTGCTTCGAGCTGCAACCCGGACCAGCTCCTGGTGTGAGCAGCCATGAAGTTGGTTCAGGTAAGACAGATGCCTTCTGTGCATTAGGGACAAGACGTCATTGGTGGCTCAATGGGACTTTGCTAAGCGGACGAGCCCTGAACCCGTGGGCCATCAGCTGCGTCGCTACGATTTGGGTCCTACTCCAGGGGGGACACGAAGGACACCTTTGACACGTGGCAGATCGTGCCAGGCGCGGGTTTGGTGGCACCAGTACTACTGGCCAGCCAGGCCATTGCCCCGCACAGATGTTCACGGAAGAAATTTGGAACCATCCTGTACAAGTACAGGGTGTGAATGCAATAGGTGGTGCTTTGCCGAAGGCCGGCCTGGCCGGCCAGGGCTGGTGCCTTCCCCTGGGTGCTTTCACAGACGGTGTTGTCAATGTGTATTATTGAAATTGCTAGGACATATATTTTCTCAGTCAGTGAACCACCCCTGGCCTCATTCAGCGTTCCATTTTTTATACGGGACGTCATGGAAAAGAAGAATGAAAGGAGCATTCACTGAAACACCCTGTACATGCATAGGTATAGCTGAAGGACTCTGTCACGGACACAGAATGCGTGTTTTGGACATTTCCTCACATTTCACCTGGTCAAGTAAGCAATTTTTCCACCATTGCTAATTCTCTGAGATGTCCTTGCTAGAGTTTTCTCCTTTGGTGTTGCTGAAGTGAAAGATAAGAGTGGAATCTTTGCGCCTCTTTGCCCACCTTCAGATGGGGATTTCACTTTGCCGTCAGCGCTCCTCTGCACGAGTTTCCCAGTCATGAGTCGTGTCTCGATGACCTTGACACGTCAGAGGTTGACCGGGTAGAATGCAATTTCCTCCTCGTCCATCATTGTCTTAGCAGAAGTTTGATCTCAGCCTTACTCATCTCTCTCTCCAAGTTCAAGCAGGCCTTGAACGAGAGATGTTGGTTTTTGGAAAGTTGGCTCATTGTTTGGAGACATTTATCCCAAAGTTTCTACGTGTAAGTAGCCCTTAAGTGGCCTTTAAGAGCACGAACGTTGCAGTGTAATGCTAGGAGAAAAAATCGCAGGAACAGCTTTTATTGGATTGAGTGTTCTGCGTAGTACAGAACTGCAGTAGCTTGGCAATCCCCAGGATAAAAGCTCCACTCATTCTCTCGCTCTGTGTAGCGGATTTGATGCACTTTGCCGGAAAGGAACGCGTGCTTTAGTTTGTTTAGCTTCCACTTCTCACCCTCTCTTTTATTCTTTGCCTCCTCGCAATATCAAATATGTCGAATTCTAAGAGCATTTTGCGGAAAACAGCGCCACTTTTGAGGGATTTCGGCTCAGACGCCAGCCAGAGCTTGTCAAAACTGTGGCAGATCCTCTGCTCTGGCAGAGGCATCTAGCAAAACTTCTGGTCTGTCCGTTGGTCTTTGCTATGATAGCTATTACGCCAATGCTCTCTCAGTTAGCAATTTCCCCCCCTCCAAAAAGAGGC
>JAAUXU010140036.1_pt1 | contig 20873 bp, 24 predicted proteins | sample 7278151 | NCBI WGS metagenome assembly JAAUXU01 (sample SAMN14350113, study PRJNA611818) | marine sediment metagenome | isolation source: surface marine sediment (1.8m) | place: French Polynesia: Moorea | collected 2018-08 | reverse complement strand
CTCCGTGCTCACCACGCGCTCAGTGCTCACCACGCGCTCCGTGCTCACCACACGCTCCGTGCTCACCACGCGCTCCGTGCTCACCACGCGCTCAGTGCTCACCACGCGCGCCTCAACCTTATTGGTATGGTTGTCCACTTTACGTTCTTTTCGCTCAGGCGAAGGAGGTCTAGCGAAGAACTCTCTTTTTCCCCCTCCTTATTTACTGGGAGCGGTGGTACAGGAGAGGTCAGGACTCCAAAGGCAACAACACAAGACATTCAGACCTACAGTTACGCAGTCAGAACCGGTGACAATATACTAATTTTATTATATGCAGGGTTATAAATAAGTTCTGGTATTTGGGAAAAGTCTAATAAAATACATATTTATTAAAATTTCAAAAAAATCCTTTTAAACACAAATGCCTAAATGTATTACAACAAACATATCCAAAACTCATTCAAAATGGCTGCCTTTGGCCTGAACTACATGCCTTACACGGCGTGGAACTGCATCAACAGCACCATGAATGACATCTTGTGGGACTTGATCCCATGCCTTGACAAGGGCGGCCCTCAGCTTGCTGGTGTTGCTGTAGTACTTGTGGCAGACCTTGTCCTCCAATACCGACCACAAGCAGAAGTCCAAGGGATTGATGTCGGGGCTTGATGGAAGCCAACCTTCTTTGTCCAGGAATCCAGGAACGTTGTTTTTGAGCCACCCTTGAGTCAGCTTCGACGTGTGACTGGGTGCGCCATCCTGTGTGAAGGTGAATGGCTCATTCCTGAAAGTGTTCTTGGCCCAGGGAAGGAGGCTTTGCTTGACGATGCTGTTCATGTACTCCTTGCTGTTGATCTTCACCCCCCTGGTCAATGAAGAACAGTGGGGACTTGGCTTCCCTGGACACAGCTGCCTAGACCATCACGGTGACTGGCTTCTGCCTCCAGAACATTGTTTTGGCACCCATATCGAATGATGCAAAGTCTTTGGAGATCACCCTGTCATTTTGGGGGTTGTACTCTGCCCACATGGTGAATGGCTTCTCGTTGGAGAAGATCAGATTCGGCAGCGTGCCGAGCTGATAACGCTGGACAAGACTGCGGCATCTCTTCAACCTCTTCTCCTTGACAAGGGGTTTAAGAGCCTGTCTCTTCTGGAGTCGGTAGGATTTCATTCCCAGATCATCCCTGACGAGTTTCGACGTACTCAGCTGCAACATCTCCAGGTCCTTGGCCATCATAGTCTGGCGATGCCGTGGGTTCCTTTGGATCCTCTCCCACACTGCCTTGACTACATCCGGGGTCCGGACTGTTCTTGGACGACCCGATCTTGGCCTGTCCTTAGTCAACAACATCTTCTTGTACCTGTCCACAGTCCTCTTGATGAACATCCGGGACACTTTGAATCTCTTGAGGATCTTGAAAATCTCTGGATTCTTTTTGCCCAAACAGTGGAGCCGGATGACTTCTTGTCAGTGGTCTTCCATGGCGATTGAATTGGATTTTGTGGCAAAGTTTGTGCATCAGCTGATCAGTTGATAAATGATCAAAATGTGCCAAATTTAAAATTTCTATGTGCTCTGGTTCAAAAGTTATAGGTCCCAGAACATTTTGTAACAGGACTTATTAATAACCCTGTACATTGGTGGAGTTTTTTTTAAAACAATGGGATAGGTGGCTGAAAACAAACTCATTTCATCTCTTCAAACCCTTAGTAATCCCTGAAAGTTTTGTCAAGATCAGCACAGTGGTTTCTGAGATGTGGGTGGTGAGGGACAGCAGACAGACCAACAAACAGGTCGAAGCTCCATTTTGATAAGATAGAAATGTTATGTTTTTTATTTCATTTTTATCTGTTGATCACTTAAAATATTTGTCGTTGACGCCCAAGCTCTTCGTTTTGCCGGACTTGCTGGCCGCAATGAGTCGGTAGAAGCAATAAAATTGATATATTTGCTGTAACTTAGGCATTTTTTTGTGGTTTGATGGCAAAGTGTCATTTTCAAGCTAAAGCTGCCACCAATCTGAATTTGATGCTTTGTGAGACTCTGGCCACGAGAGAGTGGCCAGTGACTTTAGTCTTTTTGATCTTGCTGGTGTCAAAGTGAGGAAATGTGGTTCTTTTTGCTGTTTCCATGATTGTACTGACAATGTAGTACAGCACTCTTGTCGATCTTTTATAAATTGCAACCTTAAAAGCCTTCAAGCATATGAAATCGTTAGTTCCGGTGGACCATGCACAATAATTTCAAATATTATACAGAACATCAACTCTCAACGTGATGACCTTGATCGCAAATAACTTTCCTAACCTTTCTTCGAATTCGCCCACCCGCTCTTGTGTTGCTACAGGAATCACATAAAAATCATTCACAAATGTCCGTTTCATTTCCAGCAATCCTGTAATAGCGCTGGCGTTTTTGCAATACCATTGATTACCAACCAGCTTTGCTCGGGGAAATCTATAAAGCTCTATCTCTGTTAGAGATGCGAGTAGAGGTGGTCGCGGGCCAGGCCCGAGTCCGCGAGCCCGTGGGCCGGAGTGCCATTTTCCCCAGCCTGCAAAGCTCGCAGCCCGCATGCCCGAGCCCGCAGCCCAAATCACTAATGTTGTTTCTTCTCCCTTCCCCTCCTTGACAGAGGGGAAGGAAAGATTTCCACTGATGTCAAAGTTGGCCTTCAAGTATCATTCACTCCCAGTATCATCAATGTCCTCAGCAAGGGTATTTTCATCAGAAGGCGAGGTTATCTCCAAGAAGAGAAGCAGAATCAGTGATGAAAATGCTCACTTATTAATATGTCTTCATGCCAATATTCTGAGCAATTTTTGTCCCAACTTCACAAACAGTTTCCAATGTCAGTGGAACACCGATTGCACTATGTTCATGCTTAATTCAGTCTGTGCATAGCAGTCATTTGCTTTTAGAAAGCTCATCTGTTTCTAGATCCTTGTGGTAGGATGTACTTACGTGACGTAGCATTTCTTCTCTTGATGCGGGCCAATTTCTAGCCCGTCGGCCAGCCCGAGCCCGCATTTGAAAACCCTACCCGAGCCCGCAAAATGTCGGCTCGCGACCACCTCTAGATGCGAGTGAGCCGGACTCGAGCCTGCCAGCCTGCGGGCTCCTTTTTGTCAGGTTTGACTAGCTGACAGCTCACATCTTGGGCTGACAAGCTTTTGAAACGGTGACATTAGAACTGCTCACAACCAATGGTGATGTCGTGAAGCCACTTTCAGTCACTGTTGCCAACTCTGCCCAATCGATTTAGAGAAGACACTGCACGCGTGTTAACTTGCCTGCATTTAAATCTGCACTAAATAACAGTTTCATGCCTTTTAATGAGTTTTCTTTGTAAAGTTAGAATGAGTATATGATATGTTTGTAGAAATCATACGCGTCACACAAGTAAGATTAATATGTCATGCGCATTGGAAAGAAACTGCTATAATTGACTCCTCCATGCATCGATTACTTCAATTGATGAGGAATTTGGCATTTTTGATCCTTTTAGGCATTTTTAATGTCGCCTGCCAAAGCTTGCAAGCCGACCTAAGCCCGCAAAAAGTCTCTGGATAGATGCATCCCTAATTTCTGTCTGTCATACGTTCATAGATAGCTACTGATGGATAATAGCCACTGCACAGCTATTCCTATAGGCTAAACTAGCTTTTTGGCAGCAGCTGTCTCTGAATGAATGGTAAAATGTAGTACATCCAACTCAAGACCTCGATTTCAGTCTTGAAACGGCCTCTGACATGAATTCTTCAGCACATGAAAAGTTGTGTCTGCTGACCAAGTTTGGTACAGCCGTTGGAGCATTAACCTAGAGGAAGACTGTGATGTGCACGCGTGTACATACGGACGTCGTGCTTTTTTACATACAATTTGGCTTGTTCAATTTCACTTCTCCTGCTTTGTGTGGGCAAAATGGGCCTTTGCCCAAAATATTAATACTTCACTGAAAGCATTCTGGCCAAGAGCCGTTGACGAGGAGCACTTTTGATTCAAAGATGCATAATTAAGTAGTTTTGCAGAGTTTACTGCATAGAACTGGACTGCTTCGTGAAAAAGTGAGTGGTCCTAGAGCAAAAGTGCATATCAGTTGAGTTTTAGAGGAGCGTCTTAGCTTTCTATCGAGGGGTGAATCACTTCTGTAGCTCAATCCAATCAAAAGTTATGGCCAAAAAGAAAAGTGTGCAATGCAGACAGTAAATATGGTATGTTATAAAACTTTGAGTCAACAATTTCCACAGAGAAGGGCCCTTAAAGGCAAAATGTTTTCAGAAAAATCTGGGTATTTTGGCTACAGGGCAAAATCTCAGGCCAAGAAATATAATTATGTGAAAAGCACATTTTCAACCTAACCTATCATACATAGATTAACCATAGCTCGCCGCCGCCCTGAAGAAGGATTCAAATTGCCCACTTCTGTTGAGTTTGCTGATTCTCTGCCATTTTCGCATCCATTTTGTTACTGTTTCGGGGTCATCGGTTATTATAAACTCCGGAAATAATGCCATCACGGTAAACTCTGGATTTCAAAGATTCGCATTATGTAAGTTGTTCTTCCTTACGAATCATAGCAACTGAACAGTAGAAAATGGAAATAGAGTCACTAGCTTCCGGACACCCTGTATAAAAAATGTTTGCATAAGGACTATTCAATAATCCGTACAAAATTACGTCATGCATTCTCTTTACAAAAAGCTTCAGGCGATTCATGCGCATAGGTCCGGGAGGAGAGGGACTCCGCATCAAGTTGTACACAGTAGTTGGATTTTCGGTCCACATTGCACGGCTGTGAGAAGGCTTTTAAGGATTTACAGGGCTGCCATGAATTGGTAATAGTTATTAACGTGACTTGTCTTGCAGAGCTGTTCATAATGGTTGCACGAGGTGCGGGGTTTTTTTTTTTTCAAATTTGGCAGTCACACGACACCAAATTGCCACTTTGTCTCAAATTGAAGATGACATCCTCATTGATAGCTGATGGTAGGAGGTATCAGCATCAAACCTCCGTAACCCTAAGTTGTACTGTCTTGAATTCGACCACTTCACAACTGCAATGCGCAGTAGAACTGCTGCAAAATAGAATGATGGTTTGGAGAGAAACTTTATTTTCCCTTAAAAGAGTTGCCCTTACAGTCTACAGTCATTTTGCTTTAATGTAGGCCTCTGGCTGTGCCACTGACCTCCTCTCTCCTGCACCCTGGACAACCATTCAACATTACTCAATATGAGCTCGAATCATGATGCCTGTTACTCCATGCCAGAAGACTATCTAACCATCATAAGAGTAGTAAAAAGAAATGAAGATTAAACATTGGTAAAGGAAGTCGGTAGCATTACATCTGCTTCGTGCTTAAGCCCAAACTCAAAAGCTCGAAGACTCCGAGCTATTTTTGGCCAGCTCGACCTGACCCGAGCTGATTGTACAAGTATATCTCAGCACACGAGATGGCGCTAGTGGATACATCCAGAAGGAAGTGGTCAAAAATTGAACTCACGACCACCCGGGTGATAACCACTCACTCTACCCCTTGCTTGTTCGCCGGTTTTTACGTGCTGTATAGCACACAGCGCGACGTAAAGTAGCAGCTGCAGCTAGCAGTAAAAGGTCGCAGGGTCGCCATGATCGTCAAAATTTGAAAAGGGTGTAAGGCTTTCATATGAGACGGATGTTCGTAATTTAACGCCATTACTTTGACCATCATCTCCTATATTGTTGACATGCATTTCTTTCGCTTAAACATCTACCGGGAGATGGCGCCCAAGGTGGTTGACAAATGGACAAGAAGCAGCAGCTTCCGTTTGTCCTGTCTCACATAAGAGGCAACTTAGGAGCTCATTTCTTACTTGCCCACATCTTCCACAATTTTAGTTACACCTTTGGTGATCTACCAGAAAAAGGTGATTGAAAGAGGTGGAATTGAACCCCAAACCTCTGAGGAAGTAGTCTGACATGCTAGCTCTGAACTGCTGAGGTCAGGGTTAAAACGAAGGACAAAAAATTGACCCAATTTATATTATGTCAATACCACCCTAGGGCGGACAAGCAATGTAGTGCCAAGCAGGCCCTATGACAGTACAACCCCGGCTGCACTGTTCTCACCAAGGACTACGCACTGCCGGGTGGCTGTACTGTAGAAAATGACGGCATGGTATAAGTAAATAAAAGAGAACTTTATACTAAAGAATGACGTCGATATGAGTGTACTTTATGCACTGTTAATTTGTAATTTAATGCACGGTTTTCGGAATGCTGGTACTTTTCCATTTCAGAACAAATTAAAAAAGGTGAAATGCTTTTTCGAGAATCACAATATGTCCTTGTTGAGGTGCCCTACGGGGCCACATGATGCAAGAATATGTCCCCGCCAGAGAGTAGATGAGCAGGGAAATATTCCGCGAATGGTGTGTTAATAGAGCTTTAACTATCAATCGCCTGGTTTGTTCGTTTTGGCATCAACTTGGTCTGATTTCTGTGTGTAAAATTTGATGTGAAATCCCCAGTATGTTTTTTGACCGGATCAATATCTTAATCTCTTTCACGGTGGCGCATGTGTTGCGAGACTCCCTTTAGATCCATTCCAGTCAGATGGAATGAGGAAATAATCGTTGATTGGGTCGACTGCTGTAGGGACTACGACAGCTGGTCTTAGGCACCACCAGTACTATAATAGAACCCATCACGAGGGAGGGGTAAATTTGTTTAAAAGAAAAAAATGACTGTGTCGTCATTATTTAGCGCTAGGCAATAAGTCCAAGTTGCACTCGTAGTCAAATTCCAACATTTTCTCTTTCAGACCCAGCCTGATACAGCATGAATAAAGAGCCATAAAGTAAGATGCATAAAGAGCACGCAAAAATACCGCAGAGAAATGCCAGAGATTCTACTGTAGTTTCATGATTTCTGCACCCTTTCATGGTTACAAAAAAAGACATGCCAGTCCAGCATCATCACCATGAGTCATAAGAGCGGTCACAATTTGTCTTGCATGATTGTTTCAGTTCAAAAACAGCAGACGTTCGGGCAACCTGATTCTTCGTAAAGGTTTTATGCAACATTCCTAATATGTGGAGAAAGTTTGACTCGACTCTTCAGGAGCTCAGGCATGTGTCACTGTGGCCATTGGTGGAGAGAGAAAATGTTGTGCATTGTGCGAATCTGCCTGCAGTTCCATATCTGCTTCTCTGCACTCGTACTTCCCTCTCGTGCCCGGTGTCCAAGCTCAGTTCGAGCCCGTCTTGCTGGCGGCGCCGCTGCAGAAGGGCTTCTACTTCCTCCGCCGGCAGTTGAAGCCACAGCGCCACCGCCAGCAGCAGCAACAGCAACTCGACTAGTACAGGGCGGTAATGTACGATCTCGACAGCAGAAGCAGTAGCAGAGGCGGCGGCGGCGGCGGCAGCGGCTGTGGTGACGGGAGCGTCGTCGTCGTCGCCGACGTAACATGGATTGGAACTAGTGATGGCTTCCGAGCTGCCTTTCTCAAATCGAGTTGGATTTTCGAGCACAAACACAGACAAGACGAGGCTCGAGGGCTTGAAGGTAAGGGGGGAGCTCTGACTCGGATCAGTCCGAGGACAGATGGACGAAGAGGAAGTGACGAGCGGGCCGGGCTCGCTCGATTCGACTACATCATCTACTAGGACAGGGAGGAGGAGGAGGAAGAAAAAGCAGGCGAAGAAGAGTGGAGGACTCAGGAGAGAAGACCAAGAAGGAAGGAGAAAGAAAAAAACAGAACTGTCAAGTGACCGAGGCGAGCAGCGGCAAGTGCGAGGCCATCTTGAGCTTCGGGATCAATGTCTGGTTCTGCCATGACCGTGGTTCCTCTGAGAAATATGATGGAATAATCACTGGAGGCTTTCTTTGAAGGGCTCGAGCTCCTTCCCAGGGTATCATGTGCTCCTCCTCGTCCACGTTCGTCCGCTACGTCCTCCAAGCCGGGCTGGACTCGAACGCGGGACTTGAACTGGACGAGCCGCCCAGAGGCCAGCAGCGTGGAAGGGTGTCCTCAGCATCGTCCACCTCCTCGTCGGACCTCCACGACTTCTTTAACCCACTGGAGAGGGTCTACAAACCGAGGATACTGCGTATAATCCCGGATGCGGCGGAGGAGTGGTGAGCGAGCATGTTTGTGGCACTCACCAGTTTTTGACGCCTGAATGTTGACATCTCCTCTCCTGTTAGGTCCAACTTTAACCCCGACGCTCTCTGTCGGCTTCTTTTGCCCGGCGGACTACGCTTCTGCACCCATCGGGAGGTGTCCGAGACTCCAGCCAAGTGCCACCCGTTCGTTGTGACCCGGGAGGACGGACAGAAATGGACTGGAGTCGCTGTCGTGTTCTACGAGGAGGTCCACGACACCAACATCTGCCATGCGCTCCACACTCTCCAGGTGCAAAAGTGTGTTTGTTTTGTCTCGGAAGCTGTCAAATATAGTTTTTCCCTCTCCAGAAAATGCACTCCACTACATCCGAGGGCGGCGGCACCTTGAGGCGGTCATCGGACCGGATGCTCCACCCGCAAAGCGTCTCCAAGGTGACGAGCGAGAGAAGCAGGTGAGGATGAACTTTGTAAGTGAAGTTTCGTGTTTTTCTTGACCACAACGTTTCGTTTCTGTCCCACCTAAGGTCCCTTCCCAGACACTACCATCACCAGCAGGGCTTGACGCGTCTGTCCAGCAGCACCCTTGACCTCTCCTCCGCGAGCTACGACTACCGCAAGGATACCCTGTATGCCAGCAAAGCCGTTGCCCTCGTGTGTTCGGAGCCCCTGGTTGACGCTGCTACAAAAGTTCTCAAGTCTCTGTACAGATACTCGGCGAAGAGCGACTTCGACCTCCAGGTACGTATGCAAGCTTCATTGAAGTGTAAAGATTTAGGCTCAGAGTCTTGAACACCCCCTTCAGGTATTGGAGGTCGCTATTAACAATTTGCTGCACGACGTCCCGATACCTTCTCCCGGTCGCTCTGTGCGATTCTCTTGCCGCCTTGGTGACGATGACCTAACGCTTACCTTAAGTATACCTAAGACCCCTCGCGAGCTCCCCGTCTTCGACTACGATCTCCTCCAGTTCTTCGACCTCCTTGGGGTCGAAAATGCCATCAAGCTCATCGTCTGCATGCTTTTGGAACATCAAGTGCTGGCAAGTGAAAGCTGTAGGCAAGTTCTTGGGTGACGCTTCTGAGCCATGTAATCTCGGTCAAGGTTTACTCGAGCGACGTCGACAAGCTGATGTTGGTGTGCGAGTCGGCGACCACGTTGATGTATCCGTTTAGCTGGCCACACGTCTACGTACCCATCCTGCCGCCGAACATGGAGAACTTTCTGGATGCTCCTGTGCCGTACATCATGGGCTTACTCAGGAGGACTCACGACATAGAGCTCGCAAAGAGGGGATCAGTGTGCATCCTTGACATTGATAATATGGAACTGAGCTTACCTGAGGAGGTTGAGCACATTGATATTTAGTTTAAAGACACTTGTCATTGACTGGATATTGTACATCAGCTTCCGGACTTTCCCTACGAGAGCGAGCTGATCGAAGAGCTTGGGACTAACATTGTCCGCTTCGGAGGAAAGGAAGGCGCCGACATCCTTAGAGAACACGCGATCGAAATGGAGTCGATGAGCGATCAGGTAACCTTCTAAAGCTGCAGTCACACTTACGCGATAGTTACAGCGACTTGCAACTTTACCGCATAGCAACAGTTGCGATAATAGTAATAAAAAGTTGCCCAGTGCAGTAACCTTCGCGTTGGTGTGACCGCGGCGTAAGCACGCTTTAAAAGTATTGATATGTGTCGCTAACGATACTATTAAAACAGAACAACTCCTCGGTGCTCGACAGTTCTGATACTATGGAGCAACTGAATCTCATGATCTCGCAGTTTGAGAGTCTCTCCAAGTCTAAGTTGTCGCTATCGAAAGCGGCGGCACCGTCCAGCCACACCGAATCCAGACTGAGAGTTAACAACGCCCTCAGAGAAGTCTTCGTTAATAGATTCGTCCACATGTTTGTGTCCTTCGAGTACTTTGTCATACAAGGTGGGTAGAATGGTATACACACAGCGTTGGATGGCGAAAGGTTTGTGGCACTTTGTACAGCGTTCCCTGCTCCTTTTGCAGTTCCCGGTCAGACCGGAACCGACGACTTGCCGGACCCAGATGCTGCCCCCTTCGCCACGCCGCAGCAGCAAGAGACGCTGCAAAACTTCGACAAGACCTCGTTCTTGTCCGACCAAAAGCACGCCCACTGGCCCTTCCTCAGCTCGTTCCTGGAGACGCAAGCATTTTCGGTGTTCGTGGACGACTTCTTACAAAGAGTGGAGGAAAATCGGGAGTCCGCGTTTGGATCCAGGCTTGCGGCAGTCAAAAGTAAGTCCAGACTATTTGCAGAACCTGAAAGTGGAGCAGATAATGCTAATAATGCCCTTTTCCCCCAAAGAATCCTTCAGTGATTCTCTGGTTCGAACGCCTACATACGAACCTTGCACTCGCATTGACGACACTGACGAAATCCTGAGGCGGCGGATGGACAAGATTGAGCTCACGATTACTCCACAGAAGCCTCGCTCGGTCAGAGGCGGTCCCGGCGAAAGCTTCAGTAGAGGAGGTTCAAACTCGGCGCAGAAGAAGCACAGCACCAGGGGAATCTTTCCGTTGCTAGACCCCGAAAAGTTTCGAAGCAAGGGTCGGACAGACAATGCTGTCTTCGTCAAGGGTAGGCTTTGATCATCGAACTTACTGCTGCAAGAGCGGTGGAAGGTTTGTCGTCTTGTACTTGCAGGTGATCGCAAGTCTCGTTTGTTGGACCATTCTCTTTCTCTGACTGGTGCGAATGCCTTCGTGGGTTCTGTTGGTGGGGGCCCTGCGAGTTTGTTGAATCCCAGCGTCGGCGATGCGCACTGGAAATCTAAGCTCCTCAACGAGTGCAGGTCCAAGACCAAACGGATCCTCTTAGAGAAGTTAGGAAAGGAAGCTGTGGAATGGGGACACGGCGACGTGGAATTCTCAGGTTACTTGGAGATTATACGGACTGCGGGACAAGGATTTGTCTCTTTAAACGACTTTTGCTGACAGGGAGCGAAGAGAACATGTTGGTAGCGAGCATGTGTGACCTGCTGGAGCGGATCTGGTCTCACGGACTGCAAAACAGACAATGCAAATCTAGTCTCTGGCACTTTCTCTACAAGTATGGTCGAGCCAATGAGCGGGCGCAACGCTTCAAGGGCGCCCTCGGCACTCAGGCCTACATCTCTCAGATGGTGAGAGGATCAAGACCGTTTATGCTGGCTGAGGGCGCCCGGCCAGTGGTCGTCTCAGTAGATGCTAACAAAAGGATGGCCGGAGGATTCTTCGATTCCACGCTGCTGGCCTCCGTCCACAACGTGTCCACCATCCACGAGATCAAGGTAGGCGAAGAGAGCTTTTGGACGTATGCATTACCTTGTCGCCCCTTTTCCCATCAGAGTCGAGGTTCTTTTAGTTCCATTTTTTACAAAAAGGTGTGTGCATCAAGCTTTGCTCAGGACAGAGAACAACGCGAGGCTTGTGATGGCAAATGTTAACACTACGGCGAATTAGCCCACTTTCACTCTGTGGTATGCAGAGGCTGCACGGTACAGTGACATGCAATAATGCTATTAGAATAATATAATTACCGGTAGTGATGCATCACATTACGTACTACTCAGTGCACAGTATTGTAAGCATCCGACGTGTGATAGCCATTCTCTACACCGTTCTTCATTTGACACTGCAGTACATAGTGCTCTACTGCGCAGTTAACTGTTCAGTAGAGTTTAATCTGCAAGTTAGAATAGAGGGAAGAAAATATTGTGTCGATTTGCAGATCTAGAACCGGTTCGATCCAGTGTGAGACGTCCCAGCAGGCAATTGATGTGAGCGCACGAACCCTGAAAAGGGATCATTTCAAGCTGATGGAGCTAAGTAGTCTGGCTTCCATAGTCACTCAACAACTCCCCCGGCATGCTTGTAAACACTTGTGTCGCCGTCACAATGTCACCCTCGGTGTAATGAACTATGACAGACCATGGGACTGGGGAAGGTGTCTGTTATTTATGCAGACAATCTTTGCTTACTAACGAGAAGCAGTCGAGATCGGCACTTATCTGCGACAAGGATTAAATCTTATTTTATTCAATCTTGTTTGTTTCTTCCTCTGCTCTGACCCGTACCCATTGCAGTTTACAAAATGCATGCAATGTGCATATATTCTTACGCATTGTTCTTAAGGAGCGTTTGTACGCACTTGAAGACTGCTGTTTGCCCATCCATCCTCTGCTGCTTCTGGCCAGTGTTTTTTGCAGCAGGTGCGGTCTGCATGGATGGGTGTGTATGCCGCATGCACGTGTACATTGTACAAGGTACATTAAAATTCAATGCTGTGTGCTTCACTAATGGACCTTGTACACATTCATATGTTACATACTGAATGAAGCATTCTTCAACGAGATACTCAAGAACAGTCGTGCTGTGATTCCAAAGGTACCTACATGGACGCGGATGCCTTTAACGCAGTCTGGACATGAGAAGCACATTTGGTCTCATTCTGTTACTTGGGAGAGAAAATCCACACGTCGAGTTGACGGAAGACAGACTATAGATGTTTTATTTTGCTCTCGGCCGGGAACTCTTTCCACTTAGCCACATTGCATGACAGGAAATTTACCATCCCTTCTTTTTCTGTCGATTGATGGACAAGTCATGGGGGAGAGCACCCTGTAGAAAGACCTCATAGCGCTGGTGAAACATCAGCACCAACGAGTCACACTTGAGCCAGCATTTGAATGCTGGGTTGTACGGCATTCAAATCAGATGTGCACTAGAGACCAACAGTTTGGGAGCACACTGAGAAAAGAGCAAACATCTGGTGTAACCTCCATTGACTCAGTTGTCTGAAAAGGGTTCGACATTGTCATCCTCTTGTGCGCATATACTAGCAGAGAAAAAACAGGGATAATAAAAGCGTGACACAGCTCGATGCAGGTGCAGCAGTGACAATATCTCCTTGTGGCTGCGAAGATGTTAGCCACTCCAACACCTGCAGGCGGCCTCACCCCACTGATGACACTGGTGAAGGCACTCCACTCTTCCACAGGCCTCATCTCCTCACTCTCTCGGTTGGAGGAGGTTTTGGCAGACAACCATTCAATTGTCTCAAGCAGTGGTGGTGGGGTTAGCAGCGGTGGTGGTGGCGGGGGCAACAATGGTGGTGGTATTGGCGGCAGAGGAGCTGGAGGAGGACTGCTTCTTGACTGGGACGAGATGGCGGAGTCAGTCAGACAATTTAAGCTGCAGGTGCAGATCATGGGAACCATGGGTGGTGATGTGACCCCGGAACTTTGTCTTAACTATCTGGCAGACGCATTATCACTGAGAAAGGGATTGTCTGAGCAACAATCTCTGCCAATGTCCAGGAGAGTCTCTGTTGACGGTGGTAGCAATGGCAGATGCAAGAAGACCGACTTGGACCTGCAGCAGCAATTCTACAGTGGCCTCTTCAGTGCACCCAACACTCTCCGACCATCCATGTTTTCTGAGGAAAGTATTTTGCCGACAAGCAGCTTTGATGGCAGTCTCTACATGGCTGGTACTAGGTCCAGAGATCACAGCAGCTCCCCTCCCATGTTAAGATTGCAGCAACAGGAGCAGCAAGTACTGATGGGGTCAAGAGCTGATGCTAAACAGACTGTACTCCTACAGCAACAACAGCAGCAGCAGCATCAATACCAACAAAGGATGTATCTTCAACAGCAATTGCAGTTGCAACAAAAGCACCAACATCAACTTCAACAGCATAAACTTCAACAGCACCAGCAAGAGCAGCTTCATCAGAGACAAAGAGTGCTCCAAAAGCAACATCACATCCACTCTACTTTAGATTCATCCAACAGAGATAATTATGAGATGACCAACTCCAAGAAGAAGTCACGCCGACCAGGATTGCAGCGAGCCTCATCACATGAACCTCTCTGCCCTGAGAGCCACAACCCAATGCCTGAAAAGGCTGATCATCCCCATTCTCTGCAGCAAGCAATAGGAGGCATGACTTTGCAAAGTGTTGCTCAAGTGCCAACAACAATGATCATTGGACAGCAGCCATTTCCTATTCAGCAAGTTACTATTCCCACTGTCCAGCAACACCCTGCAGCCGGACCACAGCATCAGATTATCAAAAGCCAGGCAATGACCCAACAACAGACTATCCCCAAAGGTGCTGTTCCCCTGGCAAAAAGCCATCAAGTGATTCGCCAACCACCTCAACCTCCGCAGCAGCTGAACATTCCGCAGATTTCTCACCAGCCACCAACCCCTCTCGCTTCTCCACACAGTCCAATTCCACAGGTGAATAACAGCCATCAACCTCAGCAGAAGCAGACAAGATTCATAGTTTCCCAGCCACAAGCCTTATCATCAGCCACCACTTCAGGCCCCAGACAAGTCACTCCAGTGACACTCCAGCAACAAGTCTACACTAATGGACAACATCACACAGTAACAAAAGGAAGTTCTCCTCCAGGATCTCAGCAGCAACAGCATTATCAAGAGACATGGCTGACTCGCTTGGAGGAGTACATTTCTCCCAAGAGGCCTGTGACACCAATACAGCACAGAGTGGTGATGCCAACCAAGCTGTCTAGTCCTGATGCGGGATCCAGCCAGAGGAACATAGGCGCCACTTGAATTTGTGAGATTTGCAAGCACACAGCCTTACCTAGGTTAATTCACACAGTATGGTTGTGAACTTCATTGGAAGGTTTTTGCACTATAAAATCAGATGAACGTGTGAACAAATTTTCATACTATGATTCAGTTGCTATGCAATAAATATACTTACTGGCACACAGGTGCCCATAATGATGGAAGTGCTAAATGTATTGTTTGGCCAATATCAGCTGCAGTATGCATAGTGCGTACATGATGCGTCATTGGAGGGAATACCAGGTACTTCTATGATAGTGAGTGTGACATGATCCTTGTGATTGCCGTAGTTGTCAGTAGTCGACCATTTCAATTTCCCAGACCTGTCTGATGAAACCAGATTCATTGTGCACTGATTGAAGTTAAAGTTATGAACTCATTCATATTGCTCATTTTAGACCGATATTGGCTACGGTCGTGCCTGGGTCCGTCTTGCTCTTGAGCGTCGCTGTCTCTCCCAGTTCCTCTCCACCTTGCTCAGCGATCCCGTCCTGCTGAAGAACCTTTACAAGCCCAAATCCTTCCTCCTGTCTGATGAGGAGCGGGAGCAGGCTCTGTTCCATCTGCAGACACTCGGCACTGTTGAGTTTTCCTGTTTCACGAATGCATACACGAAGTCCAGCCTTCTCTACCAGGTATGCCGAGTCTATACATCTTCTTTCTCGTACATCCATGCATGAATTTGGTGGCAATGAAAACTCTCCATTCTCTGTCTAGGCTATCATCTTTCCCTCGTCAAAATCAGGCACTGCCCCATGCTCTGCCAACTGCTTCCTGCAGCTGGTGGGTTCCCTAGGTGAGTCAGAGGTTCTGCAGCTGCCGCGAGGAACGATCCACTTTGCCTTCTGGTCACGAAATCTGGGAGTTCTCACTAGCCTGAGGTTGGGACATGACAACTCAGGATCCAATCCCAACTGGTTGGTTGAGCACGTGCTGGTCAGGAATGAGTTTACTGGTAAGGGAATGAGCACGCAAGAGTCTGAACTGCACAACCTCGATGTTATGCTGCCTCAGGTCACATGTTCAAGTTTGCGTGCGGCCGCTGGCTGGGCACTTCGGTGGATGATGGCTCCTGTGAGCGTTACTTGGTGGGCTACCAGGTTGGGGGTGGTCAAGCATCAAACAACGAGTCCTCATCCCCTAAAGATAGCAACAGCATGGCGCAGGTGATCAGCTCGTGCACACGTTCGCCTGCGAGACCTATGCCTCCTCCAAGCAACAGAGGCATCAAGACGGTGACGGACTCTGAAGAAGAGGTCGTTGTGGAGCTTCAGGTGAATGGGATTAAACCTTTTATACGAAGGTCGCTTAATTTGGATGCGGAATTTGTCTTTAAAATGCTTGTCTACGTAATTGTACACGCACTACACCAGGAAAGGTTTAAAAACATCGCTCTGATATTAGGAGACAAAAAGAACCATTACAATGAACTCCTGGTTGTAGCAGCCATCTCTCTATGTATATAAAGCACGAAGGCCCTGTATACGTGTGTCTGTCCGCGGCCGACTTCCGGCTTTTGTGCGGCTGATTTTCGCGGCTGATTTTGGCGACAGACTTCTCACTCACGGTACACCAGCGTGGGTTCCTCAATGCATTTGCACTTGCGGCAAAGGCAGCCGGCGAATGCCTCTGCGTCTGCAAGAAGCCTATGGGAATCAGGCTCATGAGAAGACTCCAGTCTATATGATCTGTTCAAACAGTTGAAAAATGACTGGGATGTGAAAAGCAAAGGGGAAGTCTGCTCATCTCTCAACTTGTACCCACGGAGAATATCAGGAAGGTGATTGTATATGACAGACAGGTAGCACGTTCAATTGCAGCAGTGCTTTTACTGCGCTTCTGCACAGTAGATTCTCGATTTCACAGATCTTGATTCTGCGTACATTCCCTGTCCTCCGTAGATTCTCCATGTTACTTATTCTTCCGTCAGCAGCCTTCACTTAATATAAGTCGAGAATGTCCTGTGCCTCAATGCTGGAACTGTACTGTGGTATTTGGGGAGGAAAAGTACGCCCATCAAATCTACTGAACCATCAAAGTGCATACAGCCCTGCCTCAGACAACCCCACGGGCCTTAAATGGACATGTCTGTCCCTTTAAATGCACGCAATCAGTTAATCAGACTTGTGTCAATAACTGTGGCACCAAAAGTCACGGGTGGCAACACCACCACCACCTGTTCCTGGAGAGTGGGAGACACCTCTAGTCGGGCTGATAACCAGGACACCAAGAGCAGACTTAACTCTCATATCTGCAGTGAGCTTGACTCTGGAGAGTCAGAGGGAGATGAACACTCATGAAGTGAAGGTTCCTTCATTTAATGTTTCTTTCTCCTTGAGATCTCTCGTAGCTGCCTTGATGAGTTCCTCGTGAAGCTGCAAATAACAAGGACGAAGGAATTGGAGTTATACACTACGGTTGTATAACTATGGCTCAGCAACACTTTCAACAAATCTGTTATAATTACAATGGCCCGATATTAAGGCCTAGGTGAGTTATGCGTGCATCACCTGCATGCACAGCGGGGGGAATGGGTGGGAAAATACCTGGATACCTACAGAGTGTACATGCCTTAGCCTGGAGACCGTGCACAAACCCTGTTAAGTTAGGTTATGTCACGTACTGCACGTATAACTCACCTGTTCCCATTTTTGTCTCCAAGGTGCACATGCTTCAGTTAATACGTCCATCCAGTTAACTGAGGCAGGACTGTAATGCAATTTGCAGTGCCAATACGTGGTCATGTGGCAATAAAAACAGTGGGAAGGAGAGCCTCGGGAGCCAGTATCGAGTATGATGTATGTACTATGTGTATTTTTTGGCCAAAGTATTGGAAAGTTATTTATTCTCCCAAAGGCTATCTTCTATGCACACTTTTAACTCAAATTTCTTTAACAGACAGTATGTAGCATGGGCAGTGAACATTTCTTTTCTTCTCTGTAACCTTTGACTCGGTTGAGCTACATAAGTGGTTCAGCCTTTATCGGAATGCCAAGAATCTCCTCCAAAAGCGACCTGATATGCACTTTTGCTCAAGGACCACTCATTTGTTCACAACATAGTCAAACTTTTATGTTGTAAAGTCTGCCAGAGCACATAACTTTGCTCCTATTTCGTGAAAAAATGAGTGGTTCTAGAGCAAAAGTGCATGTCAGTTTGGTAAAAATGGAGATTCTTAGCATTCCATGGAGGGCTGAACCACTTATGTAGCTTAATCCAGTTAAAGGTCATGGCCAAAAAGAAAACTACCAATGCCGACAGTAAATATGATATGTTATTGACCTTGGAGCAAAAAATGTGCATAGTCAAGTCTACATACGGCATCCCTGATCAAACCAAAAGTGACCAACTGCATTTGAGTGACCAACTTCGAGTGGAACCTGCACATTTTAAGCCTCTTTCGGCTGGTGTCACCCGCCAATGGCCAACTTCTTCCTCTATGATCACCAGCTTGAAGTACAAAGTCACACCAAAAGAGCCTGAAAGTGAAGAGACTGCAGTTGATCTCAAGTCCCTCACCGGTGATTCTGGAGCGCCCAGGGATAATGTTGATGAGGATGGTAGCGAGAGCGGGGAGGAAGAAGTGCCAATGCCATGCGCACTGTTGTGACAGAGGTATTCTTGGGGCGTGGATTTGAAAATGTCAGTCAAGATAGAAGATGTGATTAAGAGTACAGCTGAGAACAGGTCGAACCATTCAGCGATCGTCGGGTTCCCTGGAAAGATGTCGTAAAGCTAATGAAGTTACCCCCCCCCATCCCCAATAGATCTGAATCAAATCCCGATGTCCACAATGCTGAGGCTGCTGGGGTCCAACAAGGTTGACCTCTTTCACTTCTTGCCCAGACATCGCCCCTTTGGTGACCATTTTACTCAGGACCAAAGTGGTCACTATACGGAGTGCATACTGGACATAATGTTAGGTTACAGACTAATTCGTGTTCAATTCAATGTTGAACGCCCCCTTAAGTGTAACCCCCCCCCTCCTTTAGAGGAGGACTTTTGCAACGTCTTCCCGCAAAAATGGGGTTGTGGCAGGCTAGCGCGCCAGGCAGGGGGGTTGCCTCTATGAGTCGTCAGTCCCAATGAAAATTTCAGCTCTTTTCACTAATTTTAACACACACACCCAAAAAAAGCGTATGCACCAAAGTTCTACCCGAGGAAATTGCGACCTTACGGAAAGGACTGTGTCTGAAGTACAGGGTGACCCGAAAGAAAGTTTGCATTTCCAATTTGGGAAAATACAGTTCTCTGGCTACTATGGTCAACTGGCACCCACTGATGTTCTGTTCTTCACTTACTGGTGCTGACAAAGCTAAGGACACAGCAGCTATTGCAGCATAGTAGGGTTGTCATGGTCGAGTCATTGTCGAGACGCCAACATGGATAGCATGACGTACATGGTTTAATAGCTTAACTACTTATCATGCGATAACTGACATAACCATGCATGATTTGTTAAGTTTTAAAGGAGTGCTGACGCATCTCCTGGCCAGGCTTGGACGACAAATTTGTCAGTTGTTGCAGCTATCAAAAATGCACGCTTGATTCAGTAAGCCTGATTAAAGTTAATCAGTCATTCTGCTCAAGTTTATGTGCCAAGCTTCTAAGCTATGTTGCAGTCATCTGTATCTCTCGAATGTGAGGTTGATTGCCTCAAAATACAGCAGTTACTCTGACTTTTTAAAAGGTCTTTTCACATAATGCCTTTTTAAGTGGCTGACTTTGAATAAGTTATGCGAGTGAAGCTTTGACTCTCTACGTACGCTAGTCATTCCGTGAACTGCAACGACTTGGTGCAAAACGATTGGGTCAACACCTCCCACATAAGCCTCAGAAAGAAGGTCATTTTTGAACGCTTTAAAATGACTCGTGCTCACTGTGGGTTACTGTATTCAAAGCAGTTCTACTTGTCAGCCACATTGTTCTTCATGAACTTAGGCAAGTGGAATTGCTGTGAGGGGCGTTTCAGGGCGTGCAAATGAACAAAACGCACTCTGTCCATGTCCATTCCTGACATGGTCGTTTGCACATTTGTATGCGGCCGTCTGATTTTGGCCACTCTGTCCACGCCCGATCAAACACACAGAAAGAAAATGTTTCATTGATTAATAGCGGCAAAAGTTGTGCCATCAATCGATAATAGAAGTTAACGCATATCAGTCACTAAGGTCATCGTCGCAACTCTATACGGTACAGAAGTCAAAAAAAAGAAGAGCGTCAAATACAGCCTATACTTGATGTTCCCTTTTTTTGAATTTCGCTCTTTTTAAGGAAAAACCACGTCATCCACACTGCAAAGCTCCGAAAGTATGCCTGGCATACATTGCTTTGAAGAACACTTCTGTGGCCTAGTCAGCAGGGCCCCCCCCCCCTCCCAGGGCTCATCATTGTGGATAAGAGTAGCCCTCATGGCGTCAAGCTCCATATCGGGGCATTAATGTCCTTCCCAGGAGAGAATAGTTGTGAGCATTTAAGTTCTTTTTGTCGTCAAACGTCTGACTGCAATCTATTCGCAATGTGTTGAGCACTTAGGTCCGTATTTTTACTGTGGGGGCCAGAAGTGAGCGTACAGCGCACGAGAAGATGGAAAAGTTGATTTTTAGGCGATTTTTTAGTACTAAAATGTGATCCTGTTTTGTTAAACGGGGGCTTTGCCCCCCTTTAATCCCCCCACCAGGGGTGCTGCCCCCGGACCCCCGCTGGGGGCAAGCCCCCAGACCCCCAAGTTTTCCCCCCAACATTGTCCTGGGTCAAAAGTAAGCGTACAGCAAAGGCAAGTGTGATGTAAGTGACTTGAAAATGACAGAAGCTCTAAAAAGGCATAAATTTGAATTTTAAATGGCTAAAAAAAAATTTTGGTTAAAACATAAAATTAATAATCTATGGCATGGCCCTTGTTTTTGATGACTTCCATGAGTCTCTTCTGATAGGTGGCCACATATCACTCACACACTTCGGGGGGATGGCAGCCCACTCCTCCTTGCAATAGGCCTCAAGTTCTGTAAGGTTTTGAGGCCTACATTCATGCACCCAGCTTTTGAGCAAGACCAAGAGGTGTTCAATAGGGTTGAGGTCTGGGGATTGGCTGGGCCACTCCAGGATGTTGATATGGTTCGTCCTGAGCCATGCCTTCACCCTCTTTGCAGTGTGTTTGGG